>OLLK01000198.1_pt1 | contig 298462 bp, 246 predicted proteins | sample 1604531 | NCBI WGS metagenome assembly OLLK01 (sample SAMEA104055722, study PRJEB20765) | soil metagenome | isolation source: soil | reverse complement strand
TACCGGGGAGGATGAGTGAGGGCTGCGCCGTTTAGGAGGGGCGAAAAAGCCTGGTGGAACGTGAAAATTTCCTTAACTTAATGACATTGGGATACCGGCCAATGTGGCTAAGGCCTGTGCAGTATAAGCAAAGCACCCGACCCGGTTTCTACCAACCGGGGCACGCCCAAAAATCATTTTTTATCGCGTCACAGCCGTTGTGTTTTCGCCTTTTTGTCCCGCCCTATACAAAAAGAAATACCCCGTAGCTGCAATAGCGCTGAGCCCGGCAAGCACCCACCACAGGGCCGTAAAGCCGCCCGAGGCAACGATGATGCCGCCCAAAAAAGGAGCCGCAATCCCGGCAAATGACCACGACATGCTGTAAAGCGCAGCATATTGCCCGCGGTTATGATCTTTGGAGCGGCCCATCCAGAAGGAGCTCATAAAGGGCATGCTGAGCATCTCGCTGACGGTGATCAGCACCACGATAAATATGGCAACAAGCGCTGTTGGCGGTAGCAGGTTCAGTAGTGCAAAGCCAGCCACACCAGCCAGGATGCCGGCAATAATGTAAACAAGTCCATGCCGCTTGCCTTCGAGGTTGTGAACGAGTACCATTTCGAAAAAGGCGATGAGAAGCCCGTTTAACGCCATCAGGACGCCGATGAAGCGTTCGTTAAAGTGCCAGGCAAGCTTGTAAAAGGCGGGCTCGATGATCATAAACTCGTAAAAGCAGATGAAAAAGCAAGTGCCAAGCAGCAAGAAAAGCAGGTAGTGAAAGTCGGCATAAACCGAGCTGCGCACCAGGCCTTTTTCGGGCTTTTTGATGGATTTAACTATACCCGCTTTAGGCATGAGGATAACCAGCAGGATGGCCGCCATGATATTGGTGCCGCCATCAACCCAAAACAATAAGCGATAATTGATAGCCGCCAGCAGGCCGCCCGTAAGGCCACCCACTGCCCAGCCCACATTTATGGCCAGCCTGTTAAGCGATACCGACCGCGTTTTATTTTGCGGCGAGCTGTAGTGCACAATGGCGCTGGAGTTGGCCGGCCGCACCGACTCGTTGAACAAACTCAATATAAACGCTCCCAGGGCCAACGTAGCAAAAGTATGCAGGAAACCCATAGCCATAAATAAAAGTCCACCGGTTATGAGCGCCCAAACCTGGATATCGTAAAAGCCGATCTTGTCGGTTAAAATCCCGCCGATGAAGCCGCCGCAAAGGGCGCCAACACCAAAAAGTGCCATAATGGTGCCCGCCTGCACCGGCGTAAAGTGTAGCTGGTGCTCGCAATAAACCGTCATAAAGGCCACTACCATGGTGCCACTGCGGTTGATGAGCATCACCGCGCTGAGCAGCCAGCTATTGCGGGAAAGGCCTGTAAATGCTTGTTTGTATAATTGGATGAAGGAGGAGAGCATGGTTCCGTAAAGATAGGCTAAAGAGGTTAAAGGCGAAAGGTTAAAGGTGAAAGGTTGGCGCGGGATTAATTCTCTAAATCATTTTTTTGAGTTAAATAACGAGTTTTAGGCTGAACGGCAAACACCTTTAACCTTTCGCCTTTCACCTTTCACCTTTCTTCGAAATCAATCGAGTTGATCAATTTCTCAGTTTCGTGGAAATCGATGATGCGCTGATCGGAGATTACGTCGTCGTGGCGGATGCTGCGTTTCAGGGTGATGCCCTGCAGGGTTCGGCAGCGGCTTAGCGCCACATACAGCTGCCCGTTTACAAAGGCTCCGTTGCCTACGTCGATGGTCACTTTATCGAAGGTTAACCCCTGGCTTTTGTGGATGGTTACCGCCCAGGCCAGCTTGATGGGGTACTGTGTAAACTTTCCTTTCAATTCAGATACGATCCGTCGTTTTGTGCGGTCGTATTGAAAAACGCGGTTTTCCCAGGTGGCTTTTTCCAGTTTATGTATACTGCCGTTCTGCAACCGCACCTCGATAAAATTATCCGAAATAAAATCGATCTTGGCTATCGTCCCGTTTACCCACCTGCCGGCCTGGTCGTTTTTGATAAAGATCACCTGTGCATATCGTTTCAGCTCAAGGGTTTTATTGGTGGGGTAGTCGCGTTCCTTAAATTCGCTTTCTATCTCTGCTTCAAACTTAAAAGAGGTATCCAGCAACTCATTCAGCCTGCGCACATTTTCATTAAAGGCCAGGGCGTTGTTGGTGGTAAGGGTAATTACAAATTCGTCGTTTTTGGGCACGTAGTTGGGGTATACCCGGGCATTTAAACTTTTAAGCACCTCGTCGTCAATATCGCACACCCGCACCTTATCCAAAAGCTGGACAAACTCCAGGTCGGTTCCCTGCCGGTAGGATATCTTGAATTCAAAATAGGTAGGGTTGAGTTTTTTATAGGCCTTCGAATCAAAAAAGTACTTGCTTTTATATTCCTCGGTGAAAAGCATTCTCTCCAGTGCGTCATTTGACCCAGCTACAGGCGGCAACTGGAAAATGTCGCCCACAAAAATAATCTGCTTACCGCCGAATATTTTGTTGGGGTTGCCGCCGTTTATCCTTAGCGAATAATCAATCGCTTCCACGATATCGGCCCGCAGCATGGATACTTCGTCGATGATAATGGTATCGATCTCCTGTATCAGCTTGTACTTTTTGGAGTAGGGTTCAAATTTGGTGATCTCATCATCTTCGGGCAACAAAGGCTTCAGGGGAAACCTGAAAAACGAGTGGATGGTTTGGCCGCCCACATTAATAGCCGCGATACCGGTAAAGGCGCACAGTAAAAGTTTTTTCCGGGTGTTTTTTGCAAAGTATTGGATGAAGGTAGACTTGCCCGTTCCTGCCTTGCCGGTAATATAAAAGCTCTCGTTGGTGGAGTTAAGTTTTTCGAACAGTTGTTTTACAATGACGTTTTTTTCGTAGCCTTCGGGGAAATTGGTAAACCTGCTGTAAAGGTCGGGCAGGTGCAGCGGCTCATCAAATAAGTTCAGTTGCAGTTCGCCGCATTCTATCCGCGCTAAATAATCAATCTCGCGAAACGTATCTTTAAAAGGATTAGATACCTCGACCGTCTGATTATGGGCAAGCGATTTTAAAATATAATAGCACTTGTTGACAAACTTTGGGAACTCCGGCGGGGTGTTCCGGATATGTTCTACCACTTTTTCATACTCAATGCTGATTCCTACAAAATTCAGGTAAATACAACAGGCGTTTAACACACTTAAAATGTCGAGGGAGTTATGGTTGCGATAAAAGCTGTTGAAATCGTTTGGAAAATCCGACGGGTACGAACTCTCTTCAGGCCGTTCATAAAAAAGAACATGTGCATAATCTTTTCTAAAAAGCCCGGTTTGTTCGTCTACTAACGGTGATTTGCTAAAGTTTTCGATCCACTTCTTTTCAACAATGCTGATATTAGACATTCAGGCCGGCCCTTTTTTTAGAATGGGATAAAGTTAATGATTTGTGTTGAACGAGGCAGATTTGTCAACTTTTTAAAAGTTGACAAATCTTTCAGTACCAAACGATCGAAATGATACACCTATTTTGGATCAAAACGGAAGCGCCGGAGGCAAAATCGAATTCCTATCCCTCAACCAATGATCAGCCAAAACCAATGCCGCCATCGCCTCCACAATAGGCACTGCACGCGGTACCACGCATGGATCATGCCGCCCTTTGCCGGATATTTCGGCAGCATTGCCGGCACTATCGACCGTTGCCTGCGCCTGCATGATGGTTGCGACGGGTTTGAAAGCCACTTTAAACTCGATGGGCATACCATTGCTGATACCGCCCTGTATGCCGCCGGAAAAGTTGGTAATGGTTTTTACCGGCGAGTTTTCATTTTTTGGGATGAAGATATCGTTATGTTCGGAGCCCCGCATCTCACTGCCGGCAAAGCCGGAGCCATATTCAAAGCCGTGGACGGCGTTGATGCTCAGCATCGCCTTGCCCAGGTCGGCATGCAGTTTATCAAATACCGGTTCGCCCAGGCCGACGGGGCAATTGAGGATATGGCAGCTGATCTTGCCGCCTACGGTATCCCCCTGTTTGCGGATACTGTCGATGTGGGCGATCATCTCTTCAGCCGTCGCCGGGTCGGCACAGCGGACGATGTTTTTCTCGCGTTCTTCAATAAACTCATCCACGCTGATGATTTCCACATTGGGCGCATTGATCCTGCCAACGCTGCTTACGTGTGCGGCTATCTCGATGCCCTGGGTTTTTAACAGCAACTTGGCCAAAGCGCCTGCTGCAACGCGCGCTGCCGTCTCACGGGCAGAAGAGCGCCCTCCGCCGCGATGGTCGCGGATGCCGTATTTGGTTTGATAGGTATAGTCAGCATGCGACGGTCGAAAAACATCCACATTGTGACCATAATCTTTGGAGCGCTGGTCTTCGTTGGGGATCAGCATGGCAATGGGCGTTCCAGTAGTTTTGCCTTCAAAAATGCCGGAGAGTATTTTAACGGTATCGCTCTCCTTGCGCTGGGTGGTAATTTTGGATTGGCCGGGCTTACGCTTATCCAGCTCGGCCTGTATATAATCCAAATCCACATCCAGTTGCGCGGGGCAGCCGTCGATGATGACGCCAATAGCCTCGCCGTGTGATTCGCCGAATGTGGTTATCCTGAATAATTGCCCGAAGGTATTGCCTGCCATTTATTTTTTGGGGATTACACCGATTTTATTTTTTTGGATTACACCGATTTTAGAATGATTTCACCGATTTTGTCATTGGTCATTAGTAACTGGCCATTAGTAATTGGAGCATTGACAAATCAACCTTTCGCCTTTTACCTTTCGCCTTTCACCTCAAATTGCACGCTCTCCAAATCCTTCCAAAATGCCGGGTAGGATTTCTCTACCACTTTTGCATCTTCAATCTCCACCTCCGGGATCAGCAGGGCCAGGGGCGCAAAGGCCATTGCCATGCGGTGATCATCGTAGGTGTGGATAAAGATACGTTTGGGGATGAACTTTTCGCTGCAGTCCAGCTTATAAACCTGGTTTTTTTCAATGAGTTTGACGCCGATCTTTGCTAACTCGTTTTGCAATGCCCTTACACGGTCGGTTTCCTTTATTTTCAGGGTTTCCAGGCCGGTAAAGGTTGCATTATGGCCCAACGCTGCACAAACAACAATAATGGTTTGCGCCAGGTCGGGGCAGCTTTTTAGATCGAATATTTTGCGGGCGATGGGCTTGGCCTCTTTTTGCAGGTACACGCCGCCATTCTTAAACTGCGAGGTAATACCAAAGTTAGCCATGATCTCGGTGATCACGCTGTCGCCCTGCAAGCTGTATTTGGTTAGGCCGGGTAAAAACAGTTCGGCTTCATCAGCCAGCGCCGCGATGGCATACCAGTAGGAGGCAGCGCTCCAGTCGGGCTCAACAGGCAGCGAAGTTTCTGCAAATTCCTGGTGGGGGATGCTGATCACATTTTCCTCCCAGGTGTGCTGTATACCTGCTGCTTCCAGCATGGCCAGCGTCATTTCAACATAAGGGCGTGACGTTAACTCACCCTCGATATGCAGTTCCAAACCGAAAGGCAGCCGGGCAGCAATAAGCAGCAACGCCGTAACGTACTGGCTGCTTATGTTTCCTTTTATACTGACCTTATTAGAAAGCTGCTCAAAGCTGCCTTTCAGTTTGATGGGCGGGAAGCCCTCGTTTTCTACGTAATCAATATGCGCGCCCAGTTCGCGCAAAGCCTCCACCAAAATCCCTATCGGGCGCTGTTTCATCCGCTCGCTGCCGGTTAAAATCACTTCTTCATCCCCTATGGCGAAGTAAGCGGTTAAAAACCGCATCGCCGTGCCGGCGGGACCTATGTTGATTTCGGATGTCGGATGTTCGATTTCGGATTTAATATTTTGGACGTTGCCACTAATCTCTAATCTCTGATCTCTAATCTCTGCGCGCAGGATACCAGCGAGGGTCACCGTGTCGGCCGCATCTGAAATATTTTCAACTTTTACCTTACCGTTGCTCAGCGCTTCGATGATCAAAGCGCGGTTGCACTCACTTTTTGAACCGGTGAGGTATACCGTGCCGTTTACCGTCTTATTGCTTTTGGTAAGGATGATATTTTGTTTCATAACTGGACGTAGAGACGTGATACATCGCGACTCTGTAAATACATTAGGGTAGAGACGCGATGCATCGCGTCTCTACGGCGTGTTTATAATGACCGGGGTTACGCGTGCGTCAATTTCTCGACCGGCGCAGCCTCTTTGTTCATGATCTCGGTTTGTTTGCGGATAGATTCAGCGTGGATCAATTCCAATAGCTTTTCCGTAAAATCGGGGCTTAGTTTCAATGCCTTGCCGTAATCAACGCCTTTGCGTAAAATCTCGTCCCAGCGGTTAACCTGCAAAATGGTTACATTATTTTCCTTTTTGTAGGTGCCTATCTGCTCCACGATCTTCATTCTTTCTGCCATTTTTTGGATCACCAGGTCGTCAATTTTGTCGATATGTGCACGAAGTTCGGCCAGTTTATCCTTTAGTTCAGCGTTGCGGAACTCAGGCTTGCGCAGTGCCAGGTGCTCGATGATCTCAACCAGGGCAGCAGGCGTAACCTGTTGTTTGGCATCTGTCCAGGCTACTGAAGGATCGATGTGCGATTCGATCATCAGTCCCTGCATATCCAGGTCAAGCGCTTTTTGAGCGATGTAACCGATCAGGTCGCGGTTGCCGGTGATGTGACTGGGATCATTGATGATCGGCAGCGATGGTGCGTGAGTTTTCAGGCTGATGGCCAGGTCCCACATCGGTTCGTTGCGGAAAGCGCTTTTTTCGTGCGACGAAAATCCACGGTGTATAGCCGCCAGTTTGGTGATGCCCGCGTTGTTAATACGCTCCAGGGCGCCGATCCATAGTGAAAGATCGGGGTTTACCGGGTTTTTTACCATTACCGGTACATCAACGCCCCTTAGGGCATCGGCAATTTCCTGCACGGTGAATGGGTTTACAGTTGAGCGTGCGCCCACCCATAAAATATCCACGCCAGCCTCCAGCGCCTCTTCTACGTGTTTGGCGTTGGCCACTTCGATAGCCGTTGGCAGGCCAGTTTCAGCTTTGGCGCGTTGCAGCCATTTAAGGCCAATGCTGCCGATGCCTTCAAATTCACCGGGGCGGGTGCGGGGTTTCCAAATACCGGCGCGCAGGGCCGACACTTTGCCTGTTTTGGCTAACAAATGCGCAGTTGCCACCAGCTGTTCTTCTGTTTCGGCGCTGCAGGGGCCTGCTATCAGTAAGGGATCGCTGCCTTTTTTGATCCACGATTCCAGTGGCAGTATGTTTAAGTTCAATTTCATCGCTTTGTTTTTTTTTGAGTTCGAAGACCGAATCCCGATAGCTATCGGGACCGGAAGATTTATTTCGTTAGTTTAATATTTAGTTAAGTTCTTTGATATTTTTTGAGTTCACCCTTTTGTTCCCGATAGCTATCGGGATTCGGGCTTCCGACTTTCGAATTATTTTGTTTCATCTTTCGGACTATTTTCAACCTTTCGCGGCACCCTCATGTCGATATACCGCCTGGGGGCTTTCTCCACTTTCACTTGTTTAACTTCTCCATTGCCTTCCTCCTCATGCCGTTGGTATTCGCCCAGTATGTTAAAATTCTGGGTGTATTTTAATATCTTCCTAATAGCCGTATCATATTGCCGCTGCTCCTCCCATTCAACGTCTACATAAAAATTATACTCGTTGCGTTTGCCCAGCACCGGCATCGACTGGATCTTACTCATGTTTATGGCTTCCTCGGCAAAAATATTAAGCACCTTGGCCAGCGCCCCCACTTTGTTGCTCACCTGGAAACACAGCGAAGCCTTGTTCGGCTGTTTTTTTACCACATTGTCGTGGTGCGTAAGAATCAAAAAACGGGTGAAATTCTTTTTGTTCGATTCGATGCGGCGCTCCAGCACGTCCAGTCCGTAAAGTCTTGCGGCAAGTGTGTTTGCTATCGCCACGGTATCGGTCAGTTGCTCATCGCGTATTCGTTTGGCGCAGGCTGCGGTATCGTTGCTTTCCACGATGTTCAGGTGAGGATACTCGTCAAAAAAGTCAACACACTGGCGGATGGCGATCGGGTGCGAAGTAACATATTTTATATCCTCGAACTTTACACCAGGCAAAGCCATTAAATGCAGCTGTATGGGCAGGTAAATTTCACCGATCACCGGGAAGCCATAGCCCAGCAGCAGCGAATAGTTTGGCAGGATGCTGCCGGCAATGCTGTTCTCAATCGCCATTACCACGTAGTCAGCCTCGCCTTTTTGCAATGCGTCAAAAGTTTGCTTGAACGAGCCGCATTCCAGCGTATGGATGTTCTCGCCAAAAAACTTAAAGGCGGCTTCCTCGTGGAAGGAGGCGCGGATCCCCTGTATGGCAACTCTTGGTTTATCGTTCTTCATAATCGTTTAAAAGCGAAAAGTCCCGGTGGTGTGCCGGGACTTTTCAGTTTCTTATATGTTGTTGATGCATATCAGTCCCGGCTCTTACTGGTAAAGTAAAAGTAGTAACCGTAAAAATATGCGCTGTTAAACTTCATTGTTTTTTGTTTGCGGCGTAAATGTACAAGTAAAAATGAATTTGTCAATAGAAAATTTTATTTTTTTGAAAATAGCAGGGGTGAACAGAATTTTATTTGGTGAAGTTACAACAATGATCGAATTCTTTCGTAAATGTTGAGGTTGATTTCCTCCCGGGGAAATTTCCATTTGTTAGAAAACTTTAATTCCAATGTGTTGTCGGAAAGCAAGACGTTGGAGAATGAAATACTTGAATCGTCTTTGAAAATGATCTCAAATTTCTCAAACAAACTTTGGTAGCGACCGGTTGACCCGATGTAATGAACAATTTTAACAATGTCATTTTTGTTGTAAGACTTAAAATCTTCCGGATCGTTGCCAAATAAAAACACATCATTCCCTCTTGAAATTTGCAAGGCTTGTTTCCGTTTCAAATAGTTATTTTTAAAGATTTTTATTAAGACGGCGGCAAAAAACCCGGTCGCCAATAGCGGGATTATTCCAACGGGCTCGGTTGGTTTAATAAAGTTTGACATTATAGCACCAAACAAGGCCAAGCCAAAAAACAAGAACCAAAATGTGCTAAAAAGCAATACTTTCCAAAATTTTATCCTGTATTCAAAGCTTTTGGTTTCAAATGAGCTTTTAATGAAGCTGAATGAAGTTCTTCCAAAATCTTTCGGAACAAACTGGCCCGAAAAAAAATCAAGCACTGCGGCGAGGGCCGAATCCATTGTGATGTTATTTTTCTTGAAATAATTGTGGTTAGTGTCGAGATAATGTAAACTGAACTTGCCCCCGTAATAAATACCGACTTTTAAATAGTTGCCAATTTTATCCTGTACTACGACTCCCGGACCGGTGATTGACAGGTCGGCATATCGCTCCCTTTCCCACGGAAAGCCATTTATTAGTTCGATAGTTTCTTCAGGATTTCTGGCCTTTTCATCAAAATACTCTCCTTCTTCACAAGTTTTGTATTGAACTTTGGATATAAATTCAGGCATTGACACGCGCGTTGTTTGAACTAAGCTAAATACATTTTTTGGATTTGGGAAGAACGATGTTTTTCTGAACGCAGTATCATTTTCGAAAATAAAGATTAGGGCTCCGGGCGAGGCCCCTTCACTCAAAATATAAGTAAGTTTTAATTTGCAAACTGTTGTAATTAAGCGCCTGCGGCATCCGTATTAGTTGTATTTTTATAATGGTTTATTTTCACCCCATGACCAAAGCCCGCTTACTCATTTTAAACGCCATCGTATTTTTAATGTGCAGCGCCATGTCAAAATGCCACGAAGCGCCTGGGCCGGTTACTACCATACACGGCTATGTTACCGATGTTGTTACAGGCAAGCCTTTAGCTAATGTGCAACTTGAGGCGGTCAGCCAGTTTGGGTACCAGTCCGAATCTGGTAATTTTGTAACCACGGCCGCCGACGGTAGCTTTTATCTGAAATTTACGCCGCAAAGCACGGTGACTTTTTCTTTGAATCCGGCCCTCTCTCAAGCAAGGAGATATTATTTTACCGGCGCTGCGCTAAATATAGTATTGGGCCAGGACAATGATTTTAATATAAAAGCCTATCGGTTTGTGTCTGTTGATGTTCACCTCATCAACAATTCCGGTCACAACCGCACCAATTATTTTTTGAATATGGACGAACTCAATACGGCTGGTATCAGGTTCGATGCCGCATTTGATTCGGCGCCGCCCAAAGCTGATACCACCTTCAATACCTATTTACAGCAACAGTCCAGCTATAATTGCAAGAGCGATTTTTTTAACGGCTTCTCAACTGCCGGTTTAACCGATTCCGTTAATTTTTATAAAACCATAAAATTGGGCGTAAACGACACAACTGTGGTGATCACTAATCCCTGATAAAACGATATTTCAGTTTTTTATTTGGGCGCCCGGGCGGGCTTTCCGCTTATACGCCTGCAGGCCTTATGCGCTTATTCTCTCTCTTTACCATATCCTAACTGCTACTGCTGCTGCCACTGCCACTAAAAACGCCGGCCTGTATCCGCTGCAATCCCTGGCGCAATTTTCTGAACCATGATTTGTAGGATCAAAGGATGGAAGGATTTGTGTGCGTGCCCGAACGCCTGCTTTTCCGTCATTTCCAAAAAAACATTGCAAACCGCTTGATAATTTGTGCCTTTTAATATATTTGAAAAGGCTATCGATAAACTGGCAGCGGCTATCCCCTCACCCCACGTTGTTTTAATTTATTGGTCATTAAGGCCTGCATTTCTGTTTTACCAAAAATCAAATATTGCATAAATACTTTAATATGAAAAGATTGGCCTTTTTTGTAACCGGCATGCTGTTTTGCCTATGCGCCACCGCGCAGGTTGATGTTGACAATGTATATACTGCAACACCGCCCCCCGGTGCTACCAAGCTTACCGGCGAGGAGTTGAAGGCTTATCTGCGCAACAACTTTAAAGTAACGCTGGTGCCTTCCAACAGCGATTTTACTTACCTCGCCGATGGCGTGGTGGTTTGCACCTGGAGCCTGAAAGCCGATCCGAAATACGTTAAACCGCTGGATTCGCTGCACGCCCGAAACGTTAGGGGAGCGCGCAAGAGCAGTACCTTAAACAGCGAAAGGATAGAAGCGATCAACGGCGTGCGGTTCTCTGTTTGTGAGTTTCAGCACGATGAAGATGGCGAAGTTTACATCAGGTTTATGTCGGAGTTCAATAAAAACCTGCAGAACATGAACGGAATACTGCAGTTTAAAACGGCTGATAAAGACAAAGCGCACCGGTATTTAAAAGACCTGATGGAAAGTATGCGGTTTAAGGAGTAGGTTCTGACCTTAAGTCATATAGCATTTAAGAACGAACTCACGTCCCATTCGCGCAAAAATTTATACATTTGACTTTATGTCAAAGCGGCAACCTAAAGAAAATCCCGCCAATCAATATGATAAAATATTCCGCGAAAACATGGAGGCGGCCCTCCCTGGCATTATCGAGCATTTACTGGGAATAAACATCGTACACAGTGAAGAAATACCTGATGACATCCAGCATACCAAAGAACGCAAACCCGACCTGCTCAAAAAGGTAACTGACAGTTCGGGCAAGGTTTTATCCTTCATATTGAATACCAGGTTCAAAATGAAAACGAGATGGTTTTTCGCATGGCAGAATATATGGTTATGTTGTTACGCAAATATGCGCTGCCGGTTGAACAATACGTTCTTTTTATGGGCGCCGGTAAAGCGCGGATGCTTACAGCGATTGACGAAGACAGGCTTAAATACAATTATCAAATGATAGCGCTTTCGGAAATCGACTACAAAATATTTCTGAAATCTGAAAAGCCGGAAGAAAAAATGTTAGCAATATTAGCTAACTTTGAACAGGACGGCGAAGATCTAGCCCTTCGGAATATTTTAAAAGGAGTGCAAGCCGGGGCTAAAGGCGATTTTGCCGAAAATCGTTACTTTGAACAGTTGCGTATTTTGGCGCAATTACGTAAATTGAATGTCAAATTTGAAGAAGCTATGGAATCGATAACTAAATTTTTCAAGATAGAAAAAGACCCTTTCTTCCAACGGGGCGAAGCAAAAGGCAGAAAGGAAAATGCTATCGCAGTTGCGATTGAAATGAGGAAGGAAGGTATTACTATTGAGCAGATTGCTAAATTTACGAAGCTTTCTGTTGAGGAGATAGAAAAACTTTAGCCAGCGTGGCCATTTAAGATTTTCGTAATCGATGGTATCAATAACCAAATTTTTCAAGATAGAAAAAGACTCTATCTTCCAGCAGTGCGAGGCGAAAGGAAGAAGGGAAATCGCTATCGAAATGAAAAAAGAAGGCTTTCCGGCTGAGCAAATTGCCAAATTCACCAAACTTTCCGTTGAGGAAATCGAAAATCTTTAATTTTAATTTTCCTTACTTCAACCGACGACTGTCCCTTGCTGCTACTGCCACTGCAACTTTCCCCTACAAAGTCTCCTTCAACCACTTAAAAAACTCTCCCTGCCATACCAGCGCGTTTTGCGGGTGCAGCACCCAGTGGTTTTCGTCCTGCATTACCACGAGGCGGCTTTTTATGCCCTGTAATTGGGCGGCCTGGAAGGCTTGCAAGCCTTGTTCCAGCGGTACGCGGAAATCTTTTGCGCCGTGGAAGATGAGAATAGGGGTATCCCAGTTGGCTACAAAGTTGCCGGGTGAGAATTCGGCGTACGATTTTTGTGCCGCAGCATTATTTTTATCCCAGTACGGACCACCGTAATCCCAGTTAGGGAACCATATTTCTTCGGTACTGCCATACATGCTGCGGAAATCAAAAATGCCATCGTGCGCAATAAAGGTTTTAAAGCGTTTTTGGTGCATGCCGGCCAGCATATACACGCTATAGCCGCCGTAGCTGGCGCCCACGCAGCCGATACGCGTTTTATCTACAAAAGGCTCTTTGGCCATATCATCGGTGGCGCTAAGGTAATCCTGCATGGCCAGGCCTCCATGGTCCTTGCTGATCTCCTCGTTCCAGGCTGTACCGTGGCCGGGCATGCCGCGGCGGTTGGGCAGGATAACGATATAGCCTTTACTGGCCATCAGCTGTACATTCCAGCGAAAAGAGTAGAACTGGGTGAGCGGGCTTTGCGGGCCGCCCTCACAAAATAGCAGCGCGGGATATTTTTTGCTTTTGTCGAATCCCGGCGGGTAAACTTCCCATACCAGCATGTCCTTACCGTCGACGGTTTTGACCGACCGTCGTTCAAACGGGCACATGCCGATCTTGCTGTACAGTTCATCATTTACATGGGTAAGCTGTTTCATACTGCCGTTGGTAACGTCAACACTATACAACTCGTTGGCATGGTTAAAATCGCCCCGGGCAACGATCAGTTTATTGCCTTTTTGGCCCACGATATCATTAATATCAAAATCGCCTTTGGTAACCTGGGTAATCACGGCGCCGGGGTAAGTGGCATTAAACAACATGGAAGTGCCATTGATGGGCGCGGTAAAAAAAAGGCTTTTGCCGTCGGATGCCCATTTGTAGCCGGTAACGTGGATGTCGTCGCGCCGGGCGGTCAGGTTTATTTTGTTGGTTCCATCGGTCACTACCAGGTCCTGTTTGTCGCTTTCATAGCCGTCGCGTTTCATCTGCAGCCATGCCATGTCATTCTGTTTATTAAAGCTGGGCTGCACATCATAACCAGGGTTATCAGCGGTTAAATTGGTGGTTTGACCGCTTGCCAGGTCGTAAGCATAAATATCGGTATTGGTACTAATGGCATAGGCCGTGCCGAATTTCTTTTTACAGCTGTATACTACTTTTTTGCCGTCGGCGCTCCAAACATAGCCTTCATCGCCGCCATCCGGTTTTAGCGGACAATCGTAAGGCTCGCCCGGCATCAGGTCTTTTGCTTTACCGGGTTTGCCGTTTAACATGGGCGCCAGCATCACATGCCCAAACTTGCCGTCCGACCAGGTATCCCAATGCCGGTAGTTCAGGCTGTCGTAAATAAGCGCCTGGCTCTTTTTTAGTTCGGGATAAAAGTCGCTGCCGGCAACTTTCCTTACCTTAACATCTTTACTGAAAATCTTGTATTTGCCATCTGGTGATATTTTGGTATCGGCTAACAGATCATCTGTCTTTTTTACCACCACTGCAGTTCCGCCGCTGATGGGGATACGATACGTAGTTTTGTTGATCTTATTTGCAGCAATATCCGGCACCCCGACCTCGTAAACCACATATTTCCCATCTTTTGAGATGCCCATGCCGCTTACGCGGCCAATTTTCCATAAAAGCTCCGGAGTTAACACATTTTGCGCTGATGCGGCCATGCCCGAAAATAGTAGAAATAATACGATAAGCGATTTGAATTTCATTGCGGAAGGATAAAATAATGGGTTAGTAAATAATCGGATTTAAAGTTAAGGATAATGGCGATAGAATTGAGCAAGTGTGCAGCTAAAAGAAGGGTTTGAACTCGGCTGGGTCTAATTTCAGTACTTCGAAGAATACGCCATGCAGATGATCGAAGTCGGCATCGGTTGTGATCAATTGCAAATTAAGTATTGCAGCCACACTAGCTATCCATAAATCGTTTTTTCCCATGTTGCGGGCCGATCTAAATGGATACGGACCGAAACCTGGATTTTTTCTTTGCGAGTAAGAATCTATTTGTGCGTAGGTGGGCACAAGTAATGGGTTTACCTCAACAATACTCACGGCCATAAGAAAGCCATCAAGACTGTTCAATTTTCTCTTGCCCCAATTTTGACGAATAGCTATCGACCGGATTTCGGCTTCAGAAACGATTGATATAAATATTTTACAGTTTTCAGGGATGACGAACTCAAAGACCTTTTGATAATTGCGGGCCCGTATTAAGTTTAAAATGATGTTTGTATCTAATAAAACATTCGTCATTTTTCTTTATCGAGGATTTTGGCAATCTCCTTCCATTCTTTTTCAGTAAATGGCTCAAACGGTCCGGCGTTTTCCAAAGATTTAATAAGGCTATCCCGGTCTTTTCCCATTTTCGTAGCAAAAGCAGTAGCCCCCCCGGCGTCAAGTATTTCTTCAACGCTATAGGTTTTAATGTTTTTTGAGGTATCGCGACCTTCCGATATTTTCGTTTTCATAAAGCCTCCTTTCCTTTGTACAAATATAACAAATCCCAACCAAATAAGCCACGGTTTACGCATATAAGCCGTCCCATCGTATGGATGAAACGGCTTGTCATGGAAATGATTAGTTTTGGCATTAATGGGCCGCTGTAACCGCGGGCCCTGCGTAAGCCCCGGCAAACTCCTTCGCGAAATCTTCCAGTTTGGTTGGGCCTAAGGCCGGTTTGTGTTTTTGGTAATCAGCAAACATCTCGCCACTGCGGATAGCGGTTCCCATCTCCACGAAGTTACGGGCTAGTTCGGCCGGAACGCCGGCGCCGATGATGCCGTCTAAATTTTGTTCGTCGGTGAATTCCACGTAAGGCAGCTCGGGCTTGTCAATGGCGGCGCCCAAAACGGCTGCGATTTCCTTACTGCTGCGTTCATCGCTGGCAATATAGCGAACAGTTTTGCCGGTAAAGATGGGGCTTAATAATACTTCGGCAGCCACAGCTGCAATATCATTTGGATGTACCATTACCACTTTTTGATCAGCACCAAAATTATTGCCAAGGATGCCGGCATGCTTGATCAGCCCGACCATGGCAAATAAATTGGTGTAAAAATAGCCGGGGCGTAAATGAATAACATCAACGCCCTCCAGCGCATCCAGTTCCAGTTCGGCAAAATGCATACCCGATACCGGCCCGCAGCCTTCGGGCATGTGTGCGCCGATGCTACTCAGTTGCACCACCTTTTTTACGTCCGAGGCCTTGATCGCGTCAGCAAAATTCTTACCGGTCTGGCGGATGCGCGCCTTCCAGTCAACCGGCTCGGTTACCGGTGGCGGGATCAGCGCGAACACCGCGTCGGCGTCATCAAACGTTTTGGTTAAAAAAGCAACATCTTCAACCGAACCGATGGCTGCCTTTGCGCCAAGTGCTTCGATCTCCGGTTTACGGGCTTCATGGCTGCTGATTACGGTTACATCGTGCCCGGCGGCTACTAACTTTTGGGTGAGGGGCTTGTTGATATGGCCCAGCGACCCTGATAAAATGTATTTCATAATTTTTCTTTTTTTATTTCAAGTCAAAGTTATACCTTTACTGTACTTTTAGCAAGTACTAACAAAAAAGTAAGTATAAAATGGCAGTTAAAGAGAGCTCCACCAACCAGGCGAACCGGCGTATTATTAATACACAATGCCCGGTAACTTTTACACTCGAAAAGATAGGAGGGAGGTGGAAGCCGCTTATCCTGTATAACCTGCGCATGTCAACCCTGCGTTACGCGCAGTTAAAAAAAACTATTCCTGCTATAACTGAAAAAATGCTGATCCAGCACCTGCGCGAACTGGAAGCAGATGATTTGGTAAAAAGGGATGTAAAACCAGTTGTGCCGCCGCATGTGGAATATAGCCTCACGGAAAAAGGACAAAGCCTTGGCGCTTTGCTGAATGAGATGGCGGAATGGGGGCTGAAAAACCGGGTTAACGGTCAGGATGTTTGATTTTCGCTGAAAATAGTTCTGCAGGTTTGATGGGTATCCTTGATAACCGATATTAGCCCGGGATCAAAATCTCTCATGAATCGGTACATGCCTCAGTCTTAAAAAACCGCCTTCCCGTTTCGAAAAAACGGCTTTTATTTCGGCCAGCATCGACAATGCTATTTCCTCGGGACTTATTGCCCCGATATCCAGCCCTGCGGGTGCATAAATTTGCTGCATGTCCTTAATCGACACATGGTATTCTTCCCCGGCCAGTTCCGCAAATATCTTTTCCGATCGAACCCTGGGGCCGAGCATGCCAATATAAAAAGCTTCGGTTTCCAATGCCTTCGGTAAGTTCCGTTTGTCGGTTTTATAATCGTGCGACATTAATACAATTGCAGTATACTGATCTATCTGGATATCATTCAGTTGCTCATAACTAAAAATGGCATCTACCGTATCAGATAATTTTGAATTGATCTTTAACGGGTTCGACACCATTGTCACCCGCCAGCCTACTTCTTTGATCAGCCTGGCAAGCGGGTAAATATCATACTGGTGCCCCATTAAAACCAGGTGTATCTCCGGCAGCAGGATCTCAATAAAGACAGACAGCTTCCGGCCATCCGGCAGTTCAATTTGTCCGGGGCCCGACCGGTAATTCTCAATTTGTTGGCTTATTTTTTCCTGCAGCCGCTTTTCTACGTCCCGGTCCGCAAAAATAAGGAGGCTGTCCGGGTTGGTGTATTGAATTACGTCCCCTGCTTTTATGCAGTTCCAATTCCCCTCAAGGCCGGTAATGTTAACCAGGATATGCGTTTGCCGGTTTGCCGCCACGCAGGATTTTAAAACCTCAACCGGGTTGTTTTTATTTTGATATTGTAGCGGGGTAAACAACACATCGATAATGCCATTGCAGCCCAGGCCAACACCAATCTGGTAAGCGTCATCCTCGGTAGTATCGTAAGTGATCAGCGACGATTCCGATTTCGCAATAGCCAAACGCGCCCGTTTCAGGGCATCGCCCTCCAGGCAGCCGCCGCTGATGCCGCCAACCCAAACGCCATCGTCGGTTACCAGCATCCGTGCGCCAGTGCGTCTGTAGGAGGAACCTTCCACCCGCACAACCGTTGCCAACGCAGCCTGGGCGGTGCTTTGGTCTATCTTATCGTAAGCGTCGATGATGGCTTTAATTTCTTTCATTTTACGCGGCTGCGTGGCCTGTTTTAACCGGTTGCATCATACAAATTTACAATTATTAGGCTGTAAGATGGCGACGACCGTGCGTGTTCCGGTTTAAGGGATAACATTGCCATACTTATCCAAATTGGCATGGCATTTCGGGCAGGTTGTACCGCCCCACAGAAATTGTTGCTGATTTTTTGGCCACCGGATAATCGGCTGCTTTGTGCCGCAAACCGGGCAGTAGGTGCGTTTTAATTTAATGCCCCATTTCGATTTGTTTTTGCCGGCTATCGCAAAGATGATAACCGCCACCAGCGCAATAACGGCATAAGTAATAATATCGGTCATTAATTTTTTGTTGGCGTTTTTTTTATTTGCTTTAAAGATAAGGAATTCTTCCGTTTTAGCCGCGACGCTCATCGAGGAACCTGCGTACTACCCGGTAAATTGTGGCGCTGACCTCCGTGCCGGAGACCTTGGCAACCACGGGAAATTAAACTACAACTCCTTCACCAAATTAACCAAATCATGCAAAACGTTTTTGGCGTTGCCAAACAGCATGGAAGTATTAGGCTTAAAAAACAGCTCATTTTCAATGCCGGCATAACCTGGGTTCATGGTTCGTTTGTTCACAATAACAAGTTTTGCTTTGCCCACTTCGAGGATGGGCATGCCATAGATGGGGCTCGACGGATCGTCCTGCGCAGCCGGGTTTACCACATCATTGGCCCCGAGGATGAGCACCACATCCGTTGATGGAAATTCTTCATTTGCTGGTTCCAGTTCAAGCAGGTCATCATAGGATACATCCGCTTCGGCCAGCAGCACGTTCATATGGCCCGGCATGCGCCCCGCCACCGGGTGGATAGCATATCTGACTTCGACACCGTTTTTTTGTAGTAATTTGCCCAGTTCATGGCAAACATGCTGCGCCTGGGCAACAGCTAAACCGTAACCGGGTACGATCATCACTTTATGCGCGTAGCCCATTACCATTGCCGCATCGCTTAAACTGATCTCTTTGTAAGCGCCTTGTTCGCCGGCGCTATGGGCGGCCGTGCCTGTTCCGGCGGCTCCGAAGGAACCGATCAGTACATTCATTAATGACCGGTTCATGGCCTTGCACATCAGTATAGTAAGAATAGCCCCCGCCGAACCAACCAGGATACCGCCCGTAAGCATCACCGGGTTATTGTATAAAAAGCCGGCGCATGCTGTTGCTATCCCAGTGAAGGAATTCAATAAAGAAATTACAACCGGCATATCGGCGCCACCAATGGGTAAAACAAAGAAGATACCGTAAACGACCGACAGCCCGAGCATGCTGTAGAAAATAAGTGGCGGTACGGAACCGTCGCCACGGATGATGAGGGCGCCGGCAACGATAATGAGCAATAAAACCAGTAGGTTAACCAGGTGCTGCCCGCGGAAGGCATGGTCTTTTATTTTGCCCCGGAGTTTACCGTAAGCGATCATGCTGCCGGTAAAGGACACGCTGCCGATCACCATGCCCGCCAGGATAGAAAGCACGTGCATGTCGCTATGGTCCTGCGCAATGCGACCGAGCTCCACCACGGAAATAAGTGCAGCACATAAGCCGCCCATACCGTTAAAAAGGCTCACCATCTCCGGCATGGCCGTCATTTTTACTTTGCGTGCGGATACGGCGCCGATAACGCTACCAATGATCATGGCGCCAACTATCCATGGCAAATTGTGAAGCGCAGCGCCTCCGGGCTGATAAAGAAACAGTGTGCCTAAAATAGCGATGCCCATCCCCGCCGTTGATACCAGGTTACCCCGGCGCGCCGTGGCAGGATGTGATAACATTTTTAGACCGATGATAAAGGAAACAGAGCCGATGAGATAGCAGATCGCCAGGATACTTGCTTGCATGTTATTGATCTTTAGTTTGTTTGGATGCTTTGTCTTTGCCGGTTTTAAACATTTCCAGCATTCTGTCGGTCACCACAAAGCCGCCGACAACGTTTATAGTTCCTACAATAACCGCAATAAAACCAAGGGTGAGTACGACATAATTATCGGGGGCAGCTTCGCCCATTACAATGATGGAGCCAATAATGATGACGCCATGGATGGCATTTGCGCCGCTCATTAAGGGCGTGTGTAAAACAGAGGGCACCCTGGAGATGACTTCGATGCCTAAAAAGACGGAAAGGATGACGACATATAATAACTCAAGATTGTTGTGAATGAAGCTGAGCAGCGTTTCCATGAATTCGGGTTTTTATTATGGGTGAAATGATTTCGCCATTGTGGGTGATACAGGCGCTTTTCAGGATATCGTCGGTGAGGTCGATTGCAAACTGACCCTCTTTATTGATGAGCATTTTTAAAAAGCTGAGCAGGTTTCGCCCATAGGCTTTACTGGCGTCGGCCGGCATCGCAGCCGCCAGGTTCGAGTCGCCGATGATCGTGACGTTGTTCCAAACTATGGTTTGCCGGTCCTGGGTGAGTTCGGTATTGCCCCCGGTTGCAGCCGCCAGGTCGATGATCACCGAGCCGGCCCGCATGGTAGCGATCATTTCCTGCGTAACCAGTACCGGCGCTTTTTTGCCAAATACCTGGGCGGTGGTAATTACTACATCTGCCTTTTTAATGCTGTCGGCAATTTTTTGCTTTTGCTTTTGCTGGAAGTCAGCGCTTTGATCAACCGCATAGCCGCCGGCTTTGGTATCGTCTGCGGCGCCTTCAACTTCTACAAACTTTGCGCCCAGGCTTAAAACTTCTTCTTTTGCTGCGGCACGGGTGTCAAATACCTCCACTACTGCCCCTAATCGGCGCGAGGTGGCTACGGCCTGTAAACCGGCAACACCGGCGCCCAGCACCAGTACTTTTGCCGGGGGAACGCTGCCTGCTGCGGTCATCATCATTGGGAAATAGCGCGAATAGGTAGCTGCCGCCAGCAATGCCGCTTTATACCCGGCAATGTTCGACTGCGAGCTTAACACGTCCATGCTTTGCGCCCTGGTGGTACGGGGCAGCATATCCAGGCTGAAAATAGTATTTTCGTTCTGTGCCCAGCCCTCCACCTGTTCATGGTTGTACATGGGCTGGTAAACGCCAATAAATACTTTGTTGCTTAGGGCAAAAGGGATATTACTGTAATGAATAGCCAGCAGAACATCAGCGCCATCAAAAATGTCGCTCCTTGATTTTATTTCGGCGCCTGCCAGGATATAGTCCTCGTCAAGGCTAAACGCTTTTAATCCGGCGTCTTTTTCAACCCAAATAGTTATACCGTTCTTTATTAATGCGGCTGCTTCGGCTGCCGGCAGCGAAACCCGGGATTCAAAGGATGGTTCTTGTAAAATGCCAATTATCATGGATAAAAATAATTAAAACTGCTTTCATTATAAAACCCTTACGCATTCAAACGATACTATTGTTACATTGGTTTGTTTTTACCGTATAATTGTCTGATCCAACGGGCATAATGCCCCGGCTTTCCATCCGGCCATGTCTTCGTAGGTCTTCCAGCGCAGGTTTACCTGTTCCTGGGCGACTTTTAACAAACGGGCTATCCACAGTTTCTGCTTGTTCAGGCCGTTCTCCATATCAACGATATGGGCGATAGGATGGCTGTAAGCTAAAATAAAATTTCATAAAAGTAACGAGGATTGATGCATATCTAGTGTCCATTATCATGTATAAAAATGATACTGGTCAACAATTTGCCGTTTACAACGGAGGCCCCTTTTTTATGTTTTGATACCCATTGGGCAAACAGAATAAGAATTCGCTACCTTTAAGTTCCAAATTAATCATCATGAAAAAAATCACCTTAGCCGCTTCGCTGATCCTGATGTTTCTGCTCGGCTATGGCTTTAGCCGTTTAACCAGCAAACCAAACGAAGGACCGCGTGTCACAGGCATCGGCGGCATCTTTTTTAAGGCGAAGGACCCGGCCGCTTTAAAAGCATGGTATAGTAAAAACCTGGGACTACAAATGGGGTCGAGCGGCTCGAATTTTGAGTGGCGGCAGGGAATGGACAGTACAAAAAAAGGCTTCACCCTTTGGGCCCCCTTTAAGGAAACTACCAAATATTTTCAACCCTCAGAAAAACAATTTATGATCAACTACCGCGTGGTGCAGCTGGATAAATTGCTGGCCAACCTGAAAGCAGCGGGCATTGTACCCACGGACTCGGTAGAAAAAGCAAGCTATGGCAGCTTTGTACACCTAATGGACCCGGAAGGTAATAAGATTGAGCTTTGGGAGCCCATTGATGTTGAATACGCAAAAATGGGGACAGTGACAACGAAATAGGGGATAGACCTTGCCCATGTATAACTAACCTGGATTTTCAAATTGATTGATAACTAACAGTATACTAATATGAAACCGTGCTGTAATCGTTTATTATGGATGATAACCCTTTTAGCAGGGTTCATTTCCGCGGGGTATGCCCAGTCTGCCAAACCATTGATCACTTTACAGCAAATTGACCCCCAATTCAGCAGTATAGTCAGTAAAACGGCTAAGGCGGAGATATTGGCCGATGGGTTTTTATGGAGCGAAGGACCAGTATGGGTAGAAAGCCACAAAATGTTTCTTTTCTCGGATGTTAAAAAGAACATCATTTACAAATGGACCAAAGAAAAAGGCAAGGAGGTTTATCTCAGGCCTTCGGGCTATACCGGCACCATACCCCGGGGCGGCGAGTTGGGCTCGAATGGCCTGGGTTTAAATATAAAAGGTCAACTGGTGATCTGCCAGGATGGCGACAGGGTGGTATCCATAATGGACGCCCCTTTGAGTAACCCCCGACCTAAATTTATCAAAATAGCGGTTAACTATAAAGGTAAAAAGTTTGATAGTCCCAATGACCTGGCATTTTTAAATAATGGCGACATCTATTTTACAGATCCCCCCTATGGACTTGAAAAAAACGTGGACGATCCTTTAAAAGAGGCGCGGTACCAGGGGGTTTATAGAATATCAGCGAACGGCCAAATAACCCTGCTCACTGATACACTTACCCGGCCAAACGGCATAGGGTTCTTTCCCGGGGGCAAAACTATACTGCTCTCCAATTCTGATCCCCTGAAACCTTATTGGTATGCTTACGACTTGGATAAAAACGGTCTTTTCACCCATGGCCGGATATTTTACAGCGCAAATGCAGCCGTAAAAACAGCTGCCGGTATGCCCGATGGTTTAAAGATTGACAAAAAAGGCGATGTGTTTGCCTCCGGTCCCGGGGGACTATGGGTTTTTAGCCGTGCAGGGAAATTGCTGGGCAAGATCCTGGTAAACGACATTGTTTCCAACTGCAGTTTGTCTGGCGACGAGAAAACCCTTTATGTAACTTCCAATCATCGTGTTTTGAAGATAACCTTGCGCTAAAATTATCCATAAAAAAGCTGCTCAAATTTATCTACAACCCCATCGAAGACGTGAACTGGATTGGAAGCTATAATAATTCCAAAATAACTGTTCCGCTTACCTCTTGCGGTTGTTAAAGTCAGAAAAAAAAAATTTCGTTTAGATTTTTATTATTCAAAAAAAACATTCTAACTTTAAATCGTTAGTAGAACCCCGGTGCAGGAAAATTTAATTTCCGGCACCCACTAGACCATATGCCATATGATAACCTTCGCAAGACTTTCAGCAAGTCAGCTTTTTACCGTGCAATCGGGTTCGGAAGGTCCGGGTTACATGGCCTATTTTACGTCGACCGTCCTCGACCCTGGGATTACTGCAATAGATATAAACCAATCATGGGGCGAATATATTGGCTTTTACATTTTTTTAAAAAATGCGCCTGCCGAAGCCGACCTGGACAAATTTATTGCGGCGCTTGTTCAATACTTTACACAATATGCGCCTGATGCTAAGCATACAGGCTTTGCCTGGCTGGAGTACGTAAGCGGGGCCGCCTCGATTGCGAAGGGAACCATCCTTGAAACTGTTGCCCCCGGGGCGGAAGTTACCATCGCATCAGACATCGCCTTTAAATTTGCTGCTTACAGCCTGCCGCTTAAACAAACGGCGCCAATTGTACCGGTGGAAGATTCCGGGCAGAACATCATCGGCTTTACCTGCGAATACCCGCCATACGAAGGCGCCCCGCCGCCAAGGCAGGCTTATAATACACAAATTCCGCTGTCGGGGAACGGGCGCGGCACCTTGCTCGGGCAGGTAAGCCTCGGCGATCTTTCGGCAAATAGCGAAACAGGCTCCAACGCATCCCTTTATTATGTTGTTAATTACAATAAGCAGCAAATAGCCCAAAACTATCCCCTTTTTGAAACCGGCAGCGAAGAAGGCCTGCAAATCCTTTTTAATTATATGCTCGACCCAGTCGACCCGCTGAATCCCGACCGGTCATACCTGGCTTTTGAAGGCACGATGTTCTTCCTAAAAAAGAACAATGAAGGCCAGTGGTACATTGAACCGGTTGCCGGCAACGCGCTGCCCAGCTTCTTCCGCACGGTGTATGGTAAAAAAATAGACCTGGTACCGATGGTTGACAGTGATCATCCGCCAAAGCTGGTATTTGAAGAGCTGCCGCCTGTGGGCGGTACACCGCGGTACTACCTGGCTCCTGCCGGAGATTTTGAATTAACCATCAGGGATGAACTTTCATCAGCCGGTTTGATAACGGATTACCTGATTTGCGGCCTTTCCGGAGCTGAATCGGTACAATTTATCGCTAAATCTGCCGATTTTAATGGCAGCGTAATGCGCTTCGTGGCGAAACAAAATGCCTATGCGCCGGTATTCCCCATTATTAAAACTTCCGGTCAAAGCAGTCCCGGATCGGCGAGAGCGGCTGCAAAAGCGGGCGAGGTCTTTCACAGGCAATTGAATTTTTACCTGGCAGCCAAAGCAAACGGCGCCATCGGTTCAGCCGGAACCGGATCAACAGGGACACTACTCGACGGAACATTTAAAACATCATGGATAAACATCCGGCCAAACCCGGTACCTGTGCCTCAGGCAAAATCGGTGGACCTTATAGCCTTGCCTGCCGATACGCCGGTTTACTACTCGCAGCCGAACGATGCGGCACTTTACAGTCACGATGACATTGTGGCAAACGTATCTGATGAGCTGCTGCAGATAAAAAATACCGTTGCCGCCTTTTTTACAGCGGATGTAACGCAGTCTATTCCTGTGGCGCCTTATGCGGGTGTCAAGCAAACGGCTGCTTTTCCATATGGCGAGATCGGACAGTTTGAAAAACAAATTTTGGTGACCAGCCGTCGCCAAACCGTTTCGTCTATACCGGTTGAGCTGCAGCAGCCGAAAAACGCGCGCCTTGCAGACGAGAACCTGATCATCACAACCACCCCGCAGGGATTGCTGGCAACCGTGCCGAACTTCGGGATAAACTGGCAGTCGGTTTTACTGGCAAAAAGTTTGACCAGCAAGGGAGTGCCCTACGACCTGGAATTTAAAGACGGTGTAACGAAGGAACTACGGGATGTGATGCAGTCGAACCAAATGTTCCTGGTGGCATCCGAAGCGGCCCCCCTCGGTAATTTTGCCAAGGAGGTAACCATTGCCGACTGGCCTTTTACCATCAACGTGGGCAAGGGAAGCAGCCAGGGGCAATTCAGCAATATATTGATCTTCAAGTTTGCCGAGGGGACGCTTGAAGATCGGGTAAAGGACCCGCAATCATGGGCAAGCGCAGGCGTTTTTAACCAAAATGCCATCCTGGTGTCCAAATGGATCACCTCCTATATCGAAACCACCAAGCTTGACGCAAAAACTGATCCGCGCTACGCCAACTTCCTGGAGATTGTGCAAAACCCGCGTTGGAACGGTATTCTGGCCCTCAAAGTAGATATCAGCGTACAGAACTTCCCCAATGACCTGAAAGGCCTGCTTGCAGGCATCAACCGCGACGAATTTTACGCGCACCACTTTGGCATCGAGATCAATTTTATACAGCCTGACGGCAGCGGCCAGCTTTCGCTGCCAAAAAGCTCATTGTTTGCGCTGATTAATTATGTAGATAAGGATTATCGCGCAAGCCAGGACATCAATGATCAGATGCATAACGGTACTTTTATTTATCGTGTGCAGGAAGTCGCCTCGCCGGTAAAAGGCGCCAGCCCACTTTATGATTTTAAAGTACTAACCCTGCAGGTTGTATTTAAAAACTCCGAAATAAAGGATTTTACCAGCAAGATACAGCTGGTAACTACCTCCTGGTTTGATGAAACAGCCACACTGGATTTGCCGAACAACGGCAATGCGCTCATGAACCAAACCATTGAGTTTGATGGCAGTTATGAAAAACATAATGGCGTAAACACCTATACATTTGTAACCCGGCCCGGCCAGACCTATAAATTTTTGATGAAGAGCCAGGTATTTAATTACGTTGAAATAGTAAAAGCCCAGTTTTACACCATAACAGATCAAACGCAGCAAGACATTGTGGCCGGCGATAAGGAAAAAATAATGTCGCGTTTTGTTTTCTGGGGATTTATGAATTACAAGCTGATCGAATCGTTCGATTTGTTTTCGTTTGGCGATACTGCGGCCGAGTATAATACGCACAACAAAGGCTTATATTTTTCGAACCTGTATGTAAACATGGATTTTATGCTCGATAATGTAACCGGCGACGCAAGCGACCGCACGTTTACTTTCGATCCGGAGCGCATGTCATTTGATATCTCGCAAAGCACTCCACGCAATAACAGTATTTTCCGAAATTTCCCGATCAACCTTTCCGGATTAATTTATTCAAAAACGGATGATGAATCAAAACCGTCGGACCTGGGCTATCTGCCGGTAATTATCCGCGCAGATAAAAAAATTGATTTCCAGGCATTAACAGAAAAATGGTACGCGCTGTTATACAATCTTAACCTCGGCAGCATGGGGGCGCTTGCAGCCAAGGCCGGCTTTGTATCGCAAATTTCGACTGCCTGGAGCCCGGATACGGTTGTAAGGCGCGTAGCTACGGGTATAAAGCTTCCGGGCGTTGGCGGGCAAAAAACCCTCAGCCTGCAAAGCGTTTTAAGCATCAATATCCAAAGTTTCACTTTTACCGCGGTACCGCAGGGCGTTGACAAGAAAAATATCTCGTACCTGCTAAAGTTTAACAACGTGAAGTTAAGCATACTGGGCAAAAAGCTGCCCGGCGCCGCGGATACGCAGTTTATTTTATTTGGCGATGCCACCGGGGTTGATAAGACAACCCTGGCCTGGTATGCGGCCTATTATCTTAAGCCAAAAACCGGTCAAAAGCCAACGTTGCCCTTAACCCATAATATGTAACCTAATAACCAGTTAAATGCCTGACGTAACACTATTAACCTGGAACATCAGAAATTTTGGGCCATCAAAACTTGATGAGAACGAGACACAGCTATTTGATTACGTCGCAACCGTAATTGATAATGCAGATGCTGATATTGTTTCCATCATCGAGGTGGCTAACAGCGTTTTAGATCAAATAGCCACCGGTATAATAAATAGCCTCGACGGCTTGTCGATGTACGATGATACACCGTGGCGCCATGTGAGTGTTAATAATAATTTTAATGAGGCTTATTTAATTCTTTACCGGATCGACCGGACTTTTTTACCGCTCAGAAGCGCCGGTGCCGTGCTAACCACAGGACCTGATGTAGTACCCGATCATGGCTTAACAAACCAGGATATTCTTGGCGCTAATACAGTTGCATTTCCCAGGCCAGGTCAGCGGAGGGGGGGGCGCAAACCATTTTATTGCGCTTTCCGGACGAACGCCATGCCGCAAAAAATTTTTACCGTTATAGCTTATCATGCCATGTTTGGCATTTACAGCGGTGTGGGTGTTGAAAGTATTCCCGAGTTGGATCGTTTAAACTTCCTGGATAATGCGCCCACCAATACGGCTGTCAATGGCTGCCTGATGTCCGGCGATTTTAATGTCGATTACGATCCGGCCCCTACGTGGTGGTATCATGATATATTAAGCATACCTTCCACTAATGCCACCGCAGAAAAAACAACACTTAAAACCGGTGGGGATGGTTCAAACAATCCAGTGGCCTACAGATCGATGGCCTATGATAATGTTTTTCAAAAAATTCCCGTCGGCGGGGTGGCAAGGGCCGGCACGGTGATCGACCTAATGGTACAATCATCAATATTAGATGCCCCGATCGCTCCCCTGCCGGCCTATGTCGGCGATTTGGCTTATGCCACAGGGATGTTTGACTCCGGTGAAATTCCTAATAACTATGCACTGGATCCGGTTGAAGATTTGCCCACGCCCAATATGCAGCAGGCCTGGGCATTTGTGATCGAAGCCATCAGTAATCATTACCCGGTAGTGGTAACTACAACGTTTTAATAACAATAACGCCCTTGATTATGACGCTCCAGGAGATATTTGATATATTAAATGCAAACATCCAGGCTAACGGCGGGACACTGATGCTTGCACCCGGTACAATTTCCTCGCCGGAAATTGCTGCGATATTTGATGCCTACCTGCTTAATGAGGACCTGGTGGTTGATGAGGCGGCGCCCGTGCTGAATGATACCAGCGTAACAGTAAGCGGCAAGGGTAATTCGCTCCTCTTTTTTCAAACAACTATCAATACGCTCACCTTTACGGTTGCGGGCGGCGTGCCTTCTATGGCGGTTAATGCCGATGCGATCATAAGCGATGAGGGCGGCTGGACCTTCGGAGCCAGCTTCCCGGTGCTTGAGTTTTCCAACTGGGGCGGGTTTTATGACCCTGCAGATAAAACAAAGTGGATTCAGCATATTTTCTTCGATAGCGCCAATTTTTCATTGACCTCCGGCGGGCTTAAATTTTCGGGCCTGCTGCAATTAACCGGGGCGTTGGAGCCGTTAACCTTTTTGTTCAACGGCATGAACGCTGTAGAAGTTAAAGGGCCCATTACCTTAAATAAAGGTGAGGATGGTTTTGTTGCGGATAACGATACTGTTGTACCCGTAATGAAGCTGATCGGCAAAATCGGAGTAGTTGAGATAGACCTGGGCTCGCTGCCCACTTTTACGCTCCAATTTTCCATGAATGCCTCGGCCCATATTATCCCGAAGGGCAAAAGCAAAGGCACACCGGTCCCGGTGCTTAAACTCCTCGTCGAGACCACGATCCCTATCGAAACAATAACAAATGAGGTTGAAACCATCGGGGTAGCCGCTGTAATAGGCGTGCAGTCCAGCTCGCTAATGCTGCGCGCCATAATGCCAAAAACCATCGAGGTAGGAATATCTGAAATAATTGCGCTGGCAAACAATGAAAATGTACTGGCAATTATGCCTTCGAACATGCCGGTACTAAATGATTTCGTCCTGAAGGACTGGTCGGTCACATTTAATACCGAAACCAGATCCATTTCCACAATTACTTTTGATGTAGGTACAAGGGCGGCGTTCAATTGGGTCATTGTCCCCGGCTATATCACCTTAACAGCCATTGAACTGTGGATAACCATAGCTTACCTTAACGGCACTTTCAGCGCCGGGCTTACCATCGGGGGCTCCATCCAATTAGGTACCGGAGATGATGCGGCAATATTTAACATTACAGCGGCATTCCCGGGCTATGTATTCATGGGCGCGCTCGACGATGAAACACCGCTTGATCTAAAACCGATACTAACCTACCTGCTCGGCACACAAATTGGAAATAGTTTGCCCGATACCTTAAAGCTAAGTACGCTAAATATCTCCATCGATCCTAAAAACAGCTCCTACTCGCTGGAAATGGCAATTACTACCGATTTGTTGATACCGGTGCCTATAACGCCGATAATTATTACAGAGGTAGCTTTTGATATTAATTATGTAGCCGGAGCCGGCACGGGCAGCATACTCGGCAACTTTAAATTAGGAAAAGGTGAAGATGTGCTGCTGTTTGTTTCGGCGGCCTATGGCGGCGAAGAGGAAGGATGGGTGTTTAGCGGCGGGCTGCAGGACGGCAGCCAGATTAAGCTGGGCGACCTGATAGAGGACTACTTACCGGCGGCATTCCAGGGCTTTAACCCGGTTGACATAACCATTGACAGTTTGCTGGTTATAATTACCCAGGGCCAAAAAAAATCATATTATTTTAAGCTGGGCGCTACCTGGAAACTGGACCTCGGCCTTACCGATAAGCTGTATATTAAGGCCTTAACTGAAATAACCTACGACCCGGCAGCAACACCGATTTATGACGGTTATGTTGAGGGCGAGGTTATTTTCGGCAACATCAACCTGAAGGCCCGGGTGGATTTTAAGGATACCTATAACGTGTACACCTTCACGTTCATGAACAAGTTCAGGGCGATACTGACTACGGTAGACGGCGACAGTATGATTTGCTTTGACTTTACCGATAATACCAGCCTGGGCGACATGATCGCCTTGTTGGTAAGTGCGGCTACCGGGCAGGAGATCACCCTCCCCTCGCCCTGGAATGTTATGAATAATATCCGGTTGAAAGATTTTGTCTTCTCCTTTAATATAACCAAGAATAGAATAGGCCTCAGCTATAGCCCGAGCATCAATTTAGGTTTTATCGATATTAAGACGGTAACGTTGTACTATACCTATTTTCCTGACATCCCGGATAAAGACGGCGTCGTGGAAATAGCTATAACGCAGGGGTCGTTCCTTGGCGGAGCGGTGCCGCTGCCAAAACCATGGGATGTGGCCAAACCCGAAACAGCCCCGGCTGTGCCCGGACAGGGTGAAAGCCTGTTCCGGCTCGAGTTCCTGGGCATGGGGCAGCACTTGTCAGTAATAGATGAAAAAAAGCTGCCTGATTCAGTAGCAGCTGCAGTCGAACTGCTGAAAAAATCGTTTGAATCCGCTACTCCTGACCCCAACAACCCAATTGAAGGTACCGGCCTCGAATTTAACAGCTCCAGCAATTGGCTAATCGGCACACAGTTCGTCATCGTTGATACCTTCGCCATTGGGATCGTATTTTTCGATCCTGACCTGTATGGTCTGTCGCTGTATGTTAACGGCCCGAAAGCCAAAGTTTTCCAGGGGCTCAAATTCGAGATCCTTTATAAAAAAATATCGGATACGGTGGGCGTATACCAGGTATATCTCAAACTTCCGGATTCCATCCGCCAGCTGGACTTCGGCACAGTTTCGGTGACCCTGCCAAGCGTAAAAATATACATCTATACAAACGGCGATTTCAAGATCGACTTCGGGTTCCCTGTTAACGATGATTATTCCGAGTCCTTCGGTCTGCAATTGCTTCCTTTTATCGGCTCGGGCGGATTTTACTTCGGCCTGCTGAGTGCCGAAACGGCATCAACCGTGCCTGCTGCAAGCAACGGCAACTTCAGTCCGGTAATTGTGTTCGGCGTCGGTCTCCGGGTTGGCATCGGCAAAGAAATAAACAAGGGCATCCTCAAGGCGGGGATCAGTATCGTGGTACAGGGTATCCTGGAAGGTACCTTCGCGAAGTTTAATTACTATGAGGATAAGCCGGCGAACATTAATGACCCTACCTATTTTTATATCCTCGGCAAAATTGCAATAGTAGGCCACGTTTATGGTTCGGTTGATTTCCTCATTATTTCGGCCGAAGTTGATTTAAAGGTTTTCGTTGCGGCGCGCATCGTCTTCCAAAGTTACGAACCCATACTCATCAGCCTTTCAGCAGGGGTAAGTGTATCTGTAAAGGTCAGGATAAACCTGGGACTGTTCAAGATTACCATCGGCATGTCCTTCTCCACCACCATTGAGGAGTCATTTACCGTTGGTTCGCCTCAACCCAAACCGTGGATTACCAACAATCAGTATGCTGCGCTATTCAGGCAGCCTGCCTTACGGGCGCTTGATACCGAAAGTGAATGTCCTGTAATCCCCGGCATGAACTGGCAACCTATCATACCCACAACACCGGTAACGCTTGATATTTGGTATATACCCCAATTTACCGCGGCAACAGAGGGTAGCGGAGAACAAAAAGCCAGGGCCGTGGCCATGCTTTACCTCGAAAGCTCGATTGACACGCCGTCGCTTACCAAAATGGTGCTGCGAAAGGGCGTGGTTGAGGAAGAGGATTATGCCTTTACCAAATTTGCGAAAGGTGCATTTTTGTGGGTTTTAGGGGCCTATTTCAATAAAGCAAATGAAGGAGTACCTGTCGACACCATTTTGAATGAGCCGATAACTATCGCCGATCTGAATAAAATTGTTTGCTATTTCTCTCAGAACGACTTCGTAGAGCCCTTTACCATTGATGATGTGTTCGATTTTATGGCGAACTACCTTAAAGCAACCGTAGTTATACCGCCGCGCACGCCTGACGTTGAAACAGAAACGATGGTTAGCGTATTACCCATGCTGCCTAACCTGATTTTTGAAACCCCTGGCGGCGATATTTATTTCGACAACGCCAATGCGGAATATACCTATGACCAGGAACAGCTAAGGCTTATCCACCGGTATTTTAACGAGTTGGCTGTACAAAATAAAGGCGATGCCGAAGAAAAACCCTTACAAGGTTTTGCTGCCGACGAGGAAAAGCAGTCGCTGGCTACCTTTATGCTAATTGACTACATCTCGCTATTGGCCAAAGAATCCTGCCAAAAAGGTATTGACCGGCTTACCGCACTTGGAGTAACGGTTGACGATGGCGATAGCGTTGAAGACATCGTAAACAAATACCCGCACTTCGGCATTTCTGCTGTCGAGCTCGCTTATTCGAACAGGAAACGCGCCCTGCGCGCGGGTGCAACACTCAGCATCAGCCGCCTTAATTACACAGTAAAACACAACGATACCCTGGAATCGGTGTGCGCCCGGTTTGATGTAGGACACGGCGAGGTTTTGCGTGCAAATACTTACCTGAGGCAACAGGCGACAAACCCGTGTGTGCCGACCGGGACGCTGCGGCACGTGGAGATGGTGTCGGGTTTTGGTGAAAACAATACGCTGATACCCGGCGCTACCATCGTTGTGCCCGGTGTAAAGCATGTCACCGCTTCGGCCAATGGACTACCGGAAAACCTGCTTTCGGTCGCAAAGCGGTATGGCATAAGCGTACTGGACCTGATAGCAGAAAACACCGGCGTGCCCGGCCTTTTCCAGCCCAGTAAAAAAATATTGGTGCCTTTTGCTGAAGGTATGACCGTGCGCGAGCTTATTGATGCGATGGCTGAAAACGGCGATTTTGAGCAGCTTTCGGGCCTTTCGGCCAATATTATGCTGCAGGGCCTGCGCGTTCCGCTGCCCGGCGAAGGCTCAACCATCGGCATACCGGAAGCCATGTACAAAGTTTCAGGACAGCAAATCGATGCCTCCCAGCTAACGCTCGACCAATCACTCACCCTAAAATTACCGGAACCGCTGGAATGGCTCGGCCTTGGCGCTGAAGACGGTATTGAACTGCCGTATACACTTTACCAGGAAGATATTGATGCATTGAGCGACATCCAGGGCGCTTATCTTCAGCCGGCGATAATTGACCTGGTGCCGAATGCCCTGTTTGATATACAAGCACGCAGATTTACGCTGCCTGCCAACATCACCTGGCAATTGCCCGTGGCGCTAACGCTGGCAAACGGCACAAATGAGCTGCAGGACACCATCGACCCTTCAATCTGGATGTTTCAGACCAGTTTGCAGGCTTTGCTGAACGGGTACGACGCGATTGCCCCGAAGGTGGCGCTGAGGAAACAGGTACAGGAAACCAAAACCAAAACCTCGAAGCCGGAACCTATTATTGATTACGGTTGGTCGACCAAGATCGACATGCGGTTAACGCAGGTCCGCTCGTCCGAAGACCCAACCCAGCTGATGCCAAATGTTTATGAGCTGCAGGGCATCGACCAGGCGTCCATGACCTTGTTGAAAAACCTGGTAGAATATTATGGCGAGCACCTGGGCACGGCGATCATCAGGCAAATAGACGTACTGTACAGCAAGGAGCCCGCCAAAGAGGGCCAGACTTCGCCGCCGAGCGGGTTAAAATCCGACAGTATTGCAAATACCACGATGTACCTGTTGCAAACCAATTTGTCCACATTGTCCAACCCGCCGCAATCGGCCGCCTCGGCCAGGCTCGCCGCGGTGCCCGGAATGCAGGACAACCTTTTGGGCATGAGCCAGATCGAATTCCTGAAATATGCCTGGGAGTCAGCTATTGTCGGTACCGGCGGCTATTACCTTTACTATCAAATTAAAGACAGCAAGGCCGGCTTGCCTGAATACCTGTTTAATGGAGATACAGATAATATTGTTACACTGGTTATTACCTACAATATCACGGATGACATCCTGTTGAACTTCCTTAACAGTGTAATTGTCCGCGAGCCGATCAATATAGACGACGAGATACTGTATGTAGAAACGCTCGCGCAAACCGTCAGCAACGTTGCACCGCAAGCAAGCGAAACCTTGCAGTCATTTGCCTTGCGCCACAGCACAACCGTATCTAAAATCGCGATGCAAAACCGCACCGCGATATTTAGCGCCAATTTGCCGGTCGCCATCCCGGGCGCGGGCGCTGCAAACAATTCTTATGTTGCCGGGCCCAGGGAAACGCTCGAAGCCGTCGCCGAAAAACACGGCGTAAGTATCATAGCGCTGGCCCACGCGAACAGGGATATTGCCGGCCTTTTTGTTGAACCGCTCACCTTTGATACCCGTATCGAGGTAAAGGTTGCTACAGTACCACCGGGTAATATAGGTTTTTCGATGAAGAGGGAAAATCCATTAAATGTCAACGGCCTCGATCTGGCAGAGATAAACCTGCAGCAGCTTTACAACCTTTTGGGTTATAATGTTGCCGGAAATGATGATTTTACCGCGAGTGTGCCCGGTTTGCCCGTGGCCCCTGGTGAGAAAACAACTGAAGAGGCAACTGACCTGGATACCGTTGCCCGCCCATCTGCAGAGGTCGCGAAAGACTATTTATACGACCGCATCATTCCCGTTTATCCTTTCGCTAAAACCGGGGCTGAAGCACCGGTTGAAGGCGACGTACCACCCGAAAAGGAGAACCCGTATCGCGCCGTGGGAAAAACAGCCCGGATCGATATGCGTTGGCAGGATATTTTTGGTAACCTCACCTCGTTTACCAATACAGGCTCATGGCCGCTGCCGCCGCAAAAAATCGGCTATATCGACCCGGTTATCGGAATAAGTTTATACCCAAGCATTTCAGCATCTTATATCGTCGAAAAACCAGCCGGCGGAACGCCAACACTGCAAATTACCCTTGCATTTAACCCAACGCCTTATGTACCGGTGAAGCCGGATGATGAATCATGGCGCCAGCGGGCCGAATCGGACAGGGAGGCTTACAGGCAGATTTATTATCAATTGGTGCAAACGGACATGAAAGTGACCATCGCCAACTCGCTGGAGGGTTCAGACAGCATCAGCGCAATAGAGGATGCCGCCAAAGAAACGCTGACGAATATGGTGTTGGCCATTTACCAGTACCTGGGCCTGTTGCTAACAGCCAAACCGTCGCCCTATGTGTTTTATCTTGTCCAAAACGAAGATGAGACCCTGGATGAGCTTGCAACTGAATATAGCACCACACCGGGAAATATCAGGCGTATCAATCCATCCATTCCGCTGGATGGCCAATTGAAAAAAGGTGAAACGATTACTATCCCGCTTGTATTGATCCCCGCCGACCAGGTAATTGAAACGCCGGTGAGTGATAATAATCCGAACAGCCTGTTTGCGCTGACGACCACCTTAACGCTTTCGCGCGATTTCAACCTGGTTGACGATAATTTCAAAGACGAGCCTTCGGTTATTTTCTCTGCTTCCATGCTTGGTCCCAACTTACAGCGCAACGCGTCGAGCGATAACAGCAATTCCATCACCATACAGGAATTTGCCAGGAAGCTGCAGGATGCCTTCCCTGAATTAAAGGCTGCCTCTGGTTCACCACAGATCGGGGTACAGGACGATACTTCGGTTGAGATATGGGTGGCGCGGTTTAACGACTCAGCGACAGGCATACAATTCTCCATACCCAATGCGGGCAATCCCTTTTATTTCGCTTTGCTGCCGCTTGCAAACCATTTACTGTCGCGCGACAAGGTTAAGATATACCCATACGTTACCGGCACGCCGATATATGATATGAACGCGGTCGACGCTGCTTTCAATGGGGTCGACATAGAAAAGCTGGCCCAAACCTGCCTGGCAGCTATCGATACGTTCCTGCAGGCCGACTTTGCGATACCCGCCTGGCAGGTTGAGCAGGCAATGGTACAGAACGGCGCAGGCGACGACCAGATACTTTATCCGTATCAATATATCATTAACGCTAAGCAAACGCTTGCTGATAACATCGTTAAACACCTGTCGACCGTGCTGGAAGATGGTAATATTCCCGATGACGACAATATTAAAAACGCTGCGGAACGGTTGAGACAGGAATTGCTGATCAGTCTTTCCAATGCATATTCCATCGACACAGTCCTTCAATTCAATGTCGACGTAACATCACCATACACCGACCCCGATATCATAGCGCCTAACCTGTTTGGAAAAGTTATCGACCCAAATGATACTACACAGACAGACCAGAAGGCGTATGCGTTCTCGACGACACGCTTTTCACTTCAAAAATCAGACAGCCAGGCAGGGCAACAGTCATATCTCACCATTCTCTTTAACTCCAAAAAAGAAAATGACCTGCACCTGAAAGGCGGAAATTTCCCGATCGAACTGCAATATGAGATTAACTCGATGGAGCATGATATTGAAAAAGTGACCAGCATTGACGGGTATCAATCGTCATCATGGTTAACCTTTATTTTGCCCTTTGACAGCGCAGATACTCAATTGGGTAACTTGAAAATCCCTATTCCGCTGCGGGCCTACCCAACTTCTCCGTCGCTCACGGCTCAAAACTTTGAATCGGTTAAGCTGGATCCGGTTTCAGGTATTACCGAAAGTGACAAGCTGCAGGAGGCTAAGAAATGGAATTATGTATATACCTATGATTACCTGAGGGCTCAACAGGATACCATTAATACCGACATCATCCTTAATGTGCCTTCGGGCGGCATGCAGGCGCGTTTATTTGCAGACGAAGAAGAGCCTGACCTGTTTGCCGCGCTTTTACAGTTCTCGGCAGCTTATCCGGGCATTCAGCGCGATTTTAGCCTTTACCTGCTCGACCAATCGAGCCCGGAAAATGCTTATACCGCCATGCAGTCACTGGCCTGGCTGGTAAAACGGGTTGCTAACGCCTGGGGCAACTGGCAGGAGGACATGGGCCTTTACACTGAAGCATTGACCGCTGAAGCCAATTACAAATACCAGGTATTGGAGGATGAAACAGAGATTGACGGGCAGAATGCATTGCTGATAACCGTTACACCGCAGCCCGGCACAGATTTTACGCTACCGGAAATTGAAATCAGCGGTTTTAAGATTGACACCGTTGTGGATGAATCGGAGATTAAGAGCTACGCCTATTACACCGGTAGTGATGACGACCCGCAATATTTAAGTTTTACAGAGGGGCAGGCCATCACACAGCGCAATGTTTGGTACCGTGGTTTCAATATCATCAACCAGGAGAATGTTTGGTCGGGTATATCGGTGATCCGGAATAAGATATTGGTGGAGGGTATTCCAACCAACCCCGACTTTATTTATACCACGCCAACCATCCGGTTTATAAGTGTACTGACACCGCTGCTTGACCCGGATATTGTGATCAATATTGCCGACTATACCAGCGCGACCGGTAAGCAAAAGCTCGACGTTTATTTGAGCAACTTCCTTAAGGCCCTATTTGTGGAATTGGCCGGTGAAACAACCAGCAGGCAGATTAAGCTGGGTATCAATTACAGCTATAACATCCAGGAAGATGTGGAGAGCCTGAGAGCAGTTATCCCGGTGAGCATTACCACGCCATACGACCTGCCTATACCTGCCGGATGGCAAACCGGCGGCTGCCCGGCTAACCCTGATGACATAACTCCCGACAGCGCTTTTGTTTGCCAGGTGTCGGCACTTATTCAAAAATGGTTTATGCTGAGCCGGCCGGTGACGACCAATGCACGGTTTGATATGACCGTATCACTTTTTTCGGGCCTGTCCAATACACAATTGCCGGTGCTTACACTTGGAAGCCTGTATCTGAACGAGGCGGACATTAAATGGAGCTAAATATCCTGTTTTATAAAAAATAAAAGACGGAAAAATGGAAAATCAGAAAGACGATCCTTCAAAAGTAAAGTCGGTTAACCCACTGGCCGAGGATACCGGACCGACAGGACCAACGGGACCAACCGGGCCGACTGGGCCTACCGGGGACACAGGGCCTACCGGGGATACCGGCTCAACAGGGGATTCCGGACCGACCGGACCGACTGGCGCAACCGGCGGTACTGGTCCGACAGGACCAACGGGTAATACCGGGCCAACAGGCGACACCGGAGACACAGGACCAACCGGCTATCCAGGACCGACCTGGAATTATATGATCTTAAACGGGATCACCGGTCCGACGGGACCAACCGGGCCAACAGGCGATACCGGTGCAACCGGAAGCACCGGCGAAACCGGGCCGACCGGAGCTACCGGACCAACCGGTGACACCGGGCCAACGGGTAGCACCGGCGAAACCGGGGCAACAGGATCCACCGGGCCGACAGGTGATACCGGAGCCACAGGGGCTACAGGGCCAACCGGCGAAACCGGGCCAACGGGCAGCACCGGCGAAACCGGCGCAACAGGATCCACCGGGCCGACTGGAGATACCGGTCCCACAGGGGCTACCGGGCCAACCGGAGACACAGGGCCTACAGGTAGTGCAGGCGAAACCGGACCAACCGGGGCAACCGGTCCGACTGGAGACACCGGGCCTACCGGCAATACAGGCGAAACGGGGCCCACCGGCGCAACCGGGCCAACTGGAGACACCGGCCCTACCGGCAGCACTGGCGAAACGGGTGCGACTGGCGCAACCGGGCCTACCGGCGATACCGGACCGACCGGGAGCACGGGCGAAACGGGGCCGACAGGGGCCACCGGGCCGACCGGTGATACCGGCCCTACCGGCAACACAGGCGAAACCGGGCCTACCGGAAGCACCGGACCTACAGGGGATACCGGACCGACCGGCAGCACTGGCGCGACCGGCGCCACAGGCGAAACCGGTCCAACAGGGGCAACCGGCGCCACCGGGTCTACCGGACCGACCGGCGACACTGGTTCCACCGGCAGTACAGGCGGCACCGGGCCAACCGGAGCTACAGGACCAACCGGGCCAACCGGTCCTACCGGAAACGATGGCGGACAAGGACCTACCGGCGCTACGGGCCCAACTGGCGCTACCGGGCCTACGGGGCCAACCGGGGCCGATGGTGGGCAATCGTTAGGAATCAGGGGCGTTTTATCGGGTGGAATTCCGATCAACAGCAATTCCTTTACCTACATGGCAACCGGCTCTTATATCACATTGCCCCCGGGTTTGTATGTCGTATTCGTGACGATGCTGATGTCGAACAGCAACTCATCACCCTCAAACTCTGCGTTTTGGCTGCGCAGCACTTTTAACGAGTATAAAGAGAATGGCCCCAGCAAGGACATTGTTGGCCCGTACCTGATTAGCGGCTGCCTGGTAGGGCCGGCGGTTTACGCAACTGTAAATGGTTCGCTCATTATTAATAACCAGACCACCGGCAATAAAACCTATTTTTATATGGCCGGGCAGGTACAGGTAACCAATAACTTCTCGCAAACACTCAATAACTTTGGAGGGGGCAGTTGGAACGAAGAATGTATCGTTGCCTTTAAGGTCCAATAAAAACACACCGCATCGGTGAATATTTTGTGCAATTTCATTTGAAATCCTCTCCCATTTGGGAGGGGGTTTCATTTTATATCGCTAATGTCGGACATTTGATATTTTGGGGCGAATGAACCAGCAGAAAACCATTTGTTTAAACATGATAGTCCGCAACGAGGGGGCGGTAATCGGGCGTTGCCTGGCCTCGGTGCTGGCTATTATCGATTATTGGGTAATTTGTGACACCGGCTCTACCGACGACACCCCACTTATAATAACTGAATCTTTAGCATCGGTGCCTGGTGAGCTCCATCATCATGCCTGGGTCAATTTTGGCGTAAACCGCACCCAGGCCATGAAAATCGCCGAAAAGAAAGCTGACTATGTACTACTATTAGATGCCGATATGGTGTTGAACGTTCATCGCGGTTTTAAAGCGCAACTCAGCGCCAACGCCTATATGATACGCAACACCGGAGCGCTGGACTATTGGGAAACGCGGTTAGTCGATTCGAAATATAACTGGCAATACGTAGGCCCTACACACGAATACATTAATAGTCAGTCTGGTCATCAGCGCGAAAAGCTGGATGCGATCGATGTGACGCATTTTGCCGACGGAGGGGCGCGCTCCGACAAATTCACCCGGGACGTCAACCTGCTTGAAACGGCCCTGGCAACCGAGCCGAACAACGCCCGGTATTTGTTTTACCTGGCGCAGAGCTATGCCAACCTGGGCGATTTTGCAAACGCGATCAAAAACTATCATAAACGTATCGACGCCGGGGGCTGGGACGAAGAGCGCTGGTATGCGATGTACCAGTTGGGCGTCATGCTGGAAAGATCAGGAACTGGCTATGAAGAGACCGCTAATGCATTCCTGCGCGCATACGAATACCGGCCGTCCCGCGCCGAACCGCTTTACCACTTAGCTAAAATGCTGCGGGCCGTGCGACGTTACCCTCTTGCACTGGTTTACATTGAGCGGGCGCTGAAAATACCCTATCCGGCCGACATTCTGTTTATTGAGAGACCTGTTTACGAATATCTTGCCCTGTTTGAATATGCCATTTGTGCCCATTATGCCGGCCAAGCCGAAGAAGCTATCCGCGCAAATGATATGGTGATTGGTAACCCCTCAACACCTTGGTCAATAGCTCGGCAAGCCGTGGCTAATAAACGTTTCAGCCTTAAAAAATTTATCAACGAACAGCCTGGCGCTAACTCAAAACGTATAGCAGTTATCTCGTTCGACCTGGATTACCCCGGCGGCTCGGGTGAATCGTTAAGGCAGTTACTCAACTATTTTCACACCATTAACTGGCAGGTTTGGCCGGCTTCAACCTTTGCAGCAGAAAAGGAGCTGGCTGAATGGAAACCCGATGTGATGGTGAGCCAGAACTGGGCTGCAAATGATGCCTGCGAAACAGCGCACCGGCTCCAGTTATCGCTGATCAAATACATACACGGCCCTAACCAATACCATTTTGGCGGCGCAGGAAAAATGAAGCCCGATTTTTTAATCTTCTGTTCATCACACGAATATTTTTTGGTGAAGAAAGATCGGCCTGAAATTGAGGGCATTGTACTGCACCCCGTTGTGTTAGCGTTGGCCGAAAACGAAGAACGCAACCCGGAATTCATCACCCTGATTGGCAACACGCCTCAAAAAGGTAACGATATTTTTTTGGCGATAGCAACCGAAATGCCGGACGAAAAATTTCTCCTCGTCGGTGACAATGACGAGGATCAGAAGCTGCCGAAAAATGTGACCCACAAACCCTACACCAAAAACATTGATGAGGTTTACCAGCAAACCAAACTGTTATTGGCGCCCTCCTTAAGTGAATCCTATTGCCGGGTTGTAGTAGAGGCCGCAAGGCATCGGATCGTTTCCATAGTAACCGATTGCCGGGGTATCCGCGAGGCGACGGGCTTTGAAAATGCAGTCTATATCGACGACCGGACGAACATTAGCAAGTGGGCCAATGCGATTGATAAAGTATTAAAAAATCCCGAAAAATATTCTTCATTCCCAACGCGAATTGGCGATGAAATTGATACAGAACTGGAATTGCAATATGCGGCTGTTAAGATTGCTACGTGGGCGTCGCCCAAAAATAGCTAACCCTGCGTTTTGACCTGCGCATATTAGTAAACAGGAGTGAAAAAATTAAAGCCCTGAAATTCAAGGATTTAATTGTGCGCCCACCTGGGCTCGAACCAGGGACCAAAAGATTATGAGACGGATGCTCTAATCTAAATATCTTGAAAAAATAACGTGTATCTTGTTTACGGATAGCAAGTTACGAAATAATATTATTTTCTGCAAATTTTGTGTACCGTATTTGTACCGGTTTAAAACCAAAATAAAAAATGGAACATTATCCAAATTTATTGAAGGAATAATTTGATTTTGCAGTAGATGATTATGAGCGTTATACTCACTCCTTTTTTGAGCGACGTTATGTCTTTACAATCAGCAAGTTACAATTTTATTTTTAGGGTTAAAAATTTCGTTGTAAAGTATTTGTAAAGATTTGTGAAATTTCGATCTCAGCGAAAAATTATAGCAGATTGTAGCAGCATATCTTACGATAAATTTTGTGTTCTTAAAGGATTATCTCACCAAAATGTGTAGTGATTCCCGGTCGGGTTAATGACACTATAGCAATTTTAAAACCGGACACAAGACCGTTCGGTTTTGTTACAATACTGGCATTGGATAGCATGTACTTTATTGTTTATCAGCTGGTTACAAATTTGGAACAGTGATTGAGCTAATTAATTTACTTGAATACATACACTTTCCATATCACCCCCTATGACCTGGCCTTCCTGGGAGCGATATTTACCGGGCTCAGTTTTGCCCTGCAGTTAGGGTTCGCCAAAAGGATTAACCAAACCGCAAACCGGTTTCTTGCGCTTGCCCTCTTAACCATCGTTTTGTGGTTGGCTAGAATATTGGGCATTGATATTGGTTTGTCCGCCTATATTCCCCATTGGAGCCAGCTGCCGCTACAGTTTTCGCTGGCGATCGGTCCCTTGATTTTCTTTTATTTACTTAAAATAACCCTGCCTGCGTATAAACTGCGACCTAAGGATCTGCTGCATTTCAGTCCATTACTGCTGGAATTGGGCAGCCATGCATTAGAAGTTAGGGATAGTATAAATACCGGTGCGGCTACTTATGAAACGCCGGCCTTTTATCTGTTGAACCCTGTATTGCAACTGCTGGTGTTTATTTCGGTCGGCACCTACTTGTACAAATCGCATAGGCTGATAGAGCGCTTCTACCGGCGCATGAAATTTAACGGCGGTGACAGATACCGTTACGAGCTGCGGTGGCTGCATAATTTATTGATAGGTTTCGGCTTTTTATGGCTATTGTGGATACTCTTTAAAGCTGTCGATTATTTTTATTACTATAACCAGTTAGGCATCCACTTTTATTATCCTTTGTATCTGCTTTTGGTAGTTATGGTTATCTGGATTGCAGCCGTGCCCCTTTTTAGGCCCGAAACCAGCGGGTCGACAAATCCGCCTGCGTTTCTAAAGCCACCTGTTCCTGCGGAAATGAAACAAAGAGGATATTGGCTAAAGAAAGCCGTGCAAGCCGGCCGGTATTACCAGGACCCGGAATTAAGCTTAAACTTACTGGCTGAAAGGCTTGAACTGACTACCCACGAATTATCCAAGATAATCAATACAGTACTCAAAAAAAGCTTCAATGATTTCATTAATGAATTTCGCGTTGCAGAGGTAGCCCGTAAAATGGAAGACCCTGCTTATGATCATATAACCTTGCTGGGCATTGCATTTGAATCGGGATTCAATTCCAAATCCACTTTTAACCGGGCTTTCCGGCAAATGACCGGGAAAAGTGCAGCCGAATACAAAAATGAACTGAAAAAAGAGCGCCCATCTTATAATTTGACGCGTCATTCCCAATCCACAGCGATAATTTCGTATCGACAAACCATCCCCCGGTGGTCTCACGAAAAATTAAATCGCAACTTTATGTTTAAGAATTATTTAAAAATCGCCTGGCGCAATCTCATGAGGAACAAGGCGTCAGCGTCTATTAACATCACCGGCCTTTCGGTGGGAATGGCTGCATTCCTGCTGATACTCATGTATGTGAGCTTCGAGTTAAGTTATGACAAGTTCCATTCAAACGCCGACCAGGTTTACAGGCTGAACGTGGATATTAAATCTGCAAATGATTTAATGAAATTGTCTGTATCGTCCGCGCCTATGGGCAATGCCCTAAAGCGGGATTTTCCCGAAGTGCTGGAACAAACCAGGCTGCTCCAGGATGTGGATGTTTTCAAAGTCGGGGACCAGCTTTTTACAGAAAACAGGATATTTTTTACAGAGCCATCTTTTTTTGATCTCTTTAATTTCCCGCTGATCAAAGGCGATCCCAAAACGGCTTTAAAAAATCCAAATTCGGTTATCCTGACGGAAACCACCGCAAAAAAATACTTCGGCTCGGCAGATCCGATGGGTAAAACTATTATTGCCAATGGCAAGGACCTGCTTGTTGTTACCGGTATAGCAAAAGATGTACCTGCCGGCACACAATTTAAATTCGATATACTTTGGTCACTCTCCACACTCGCAAAAAACATTCCTGGCCGGTTGGACCAATGGGGCAATTTTGGGAATTATACCTTTTTAAAGTTAGCTAAGGGGACGGATGCCAGTAAATTACAAGCTAAGTTTCCGGCATTCCTAAAAAGACATATCAGTGAAGAAAATCGTAAGGGCGGGCAGGATTACACTTTGTTTTTGAAGCCTTTAAAAGATATTTACATGGACCCCAGGGGAGGCATTGAGCAGGGAAGCCTAAGTAATGTTTACATTTTTTCGTTTGCTGCCTTGTTTATATTGCTGATAGCCGCTATCAACTTTATCAATTTAACTACTGCCAGGGCCGCCGAAAGGGCGAAGGAAGTGGGCGTGCGTAAGGTTATCGGCGCGGCACGCGGTCAGCTGACCATACAGTTTTTAGGTGAATCGGTGGTCTTGTGCTTTATTGCATTTGTTTTTGCAGCCGCCCTGGTCAGTGTGCTCCTGCCGACGTTTAACCTATTGTCCGGAAAAACGATCAGCGATAATATCTTCGAGCACGGTTATCTATTTATTCTTTTGCTGATTTCGTTATTGATTGGCGTTCTGGCAGGGGCTTACCCGGCACTGGCCTTGTCGGCATTCAAACCGGTAACGATCTTAAGGGGGAAATTCAGCAGTTCCGCAAAAGGAACCTGGTTGCGCAAGGGCCTGGTTGTTTTCCAGTTTACCATATCAATTATTTTAATGGTTGGCACCCTGGTAGTTTATAACCAATTAAACTTTATGCGTAACCAGTCATTGGGCTTTGAAAAAGAGCACATGCTAACAGTGGATTTTGGCGGCGCCGATACCGTGTTGAAAAGATACGAACATGTTAAGGCCGAATTTAAAACGATACCAGGTGTGTTAGCAGTCGCTGTATCGTCGGGAACTCCCGGAAACGGAAGTAACAATGCCCATTCCGAATTGGAGAACAGGCAAGGAACCATGCAGACGTTGAACATTAATATGTATGATGTTGACTACGATTTCATCAAACTTTATGGAATGAAAATAATCGCAGGCCGTGCCTTCTCCAAAGATTTTGGTACTGATTCGACCAAATCTATCATAATTAATGAAGCAGCTGCTAAAACCCTTGGGTATACCTCTCCAAATGACGCCATTGGTAAAAGATTTTCACAATGGGGGCGCCTGGGGCAAATCATAGGCGTGGTTAAGGATTTTCATTACCGCTCGTTGCAAAATGCGGTTGACCCATTGAATATCCGTATTAACCCTTCCGGCACAGGGGTATTTACAATAAAAATCTCCGCTGCAAATATTCCTGCCACTATTACGGCAATTCAAAATAAATGGAAAATATTGATACCGCAGCAGCCCTTTAATTATGCTTTTTTAGATGATAGTTTTAACAAGCAATACGCCGGCGAAGAGCGTTTTGGTAAGCTGTTCCTTTATTTTGCTATACTGGCTATCTTTATTTCATGCCTTGGTTTATTAGGCCTTGTTTCCTACAGCACCATGCAGCGCACCCGCGAGATCGGCATCCGTAAAGTATTGGGCGCGAGTATCTTTGGCGTAGTGAATATGCTGTCCAAAGAGTTTTTACAACTGGTGCTCGTTGCTATCCTGATCGCATTCCCGTTATCCTGGTTTGGGATGCAGAGCTGGCTAAAGGATTTTGCTTATAAAGTACCGGTAAGCTGGATGGTGTTTGCAGCTGCTGGATTACTGGCGTTTACGATAGCCATTGCAACGGTAAGTTTCCAGGCAATCAAGGCAGCGCTGGCCAACCCTGTTAAGAGTTTGAAGAGTGAATGATTTGTGTAGCCCGCCAAAAAGAACTTAGGTCCATAAACATGTGATCTGAGATTTAGTTGAAACACGATGTGGTGCGTTCCGGGGTGAGACACGGAACGCATTTTTTGTCAACGAAACTATTAGTTTTTTTAGTCTAAATGCGTCTTATCCTCTTGCTTATTTACAAAAGTGCTTTAAGCAAATTAAAAAAATGTAAAAAGTCTCACCAAAAATGTCAAAGTAACATTATAAAATATAGATCGAGAACATCCCGCTGTTCGAAGTTTGCAAATCGAACCAAATATACGCCGCTGTTCGAAGTTTGCAACTTCGAACCAGTATGCAAGTAGATTATATCTACAATAAAATAAAAAATTCATAAAAAAAGCGGATAATCATTGACTATCCGCTTTGTGCGCCCACCTGGGCTCGAACCAGGGACCAAAAGATTATGAGTCTTCTACTCTAACCGACTGAGCTATAGGCGCGGTTATTGAAAAACGGCATTTAAACAAATCTATGCCGTTATTCAGGCTGCAAATGTAGAAATTTTATAATTATCCCGAAACTGATTTTTTAGGTTTTGGCAGATTTTCCTCGGTAACCAGGAATAAGCCTTTGTCCAGCCCGTCCCTGATGCGGGCGGCCATATCCGCCGCGCTGCATTCGTTATCGCTGATGGTATGAAAGGCAACCCCGTCAAATGAGTCGTACAGGTGGTTAAAGCGGCTATAGTCAGCCACCGCGCCTTCGGAGCGCGCAGCAGCACGTTGGGCGCATATTTGCTTATCGGGCCGGATGAGCACGTAATGAAGGGCGAGCCCACGGGCGCTGGCCATTCTGTAACTTGTAGGGAGAAACCACGGAGGAATGGAGAAGTCGACGATCACTTCGTACCCGGCCCGTGCATAGGGTATGGATGCCGCGGTAATAGATGCCATCAGTGTGCGGAAATTTTTGGCGACTTCCGTCTGTTCCCAGCCTTTGGCGAAAAAATACCAGAATTTGTCGCCCTCGATACAAGCCACCTGCCCGGGCGTAAGTTGAACCAGCTCATTGGCAATGGTGCTTTTGCCGGCTCCCGGCGGCCCCGAGAGCAGGATGATTGGTTTTGCAGGTATTTGTTCTTTATCTTCCATCAAATGCACATATTTGCTACAAGTTAAAGCACTTTATGCAAAATATCAAGAACATCATATTCGATTACGGCAATGTTATCTTCACCCTCGATTTTCACCGCAGCCGGCAAGCCTGGCTCGACCTGGGCATCGCTGATCCGGATAGTTTCTTCAGCCACCAGTCGCAGGATAAAATATTCTCGGAAATGGACCGGGGAACTGCCAGTGAAGCGGAATTCAGGGATCGTATCCGAAAGATCGCAAATAAGCCGGACCTTAGCGACGCGGAAATCGATGGCGCCTGGAACGCACTTTTGGTGGGTGTGGCGCCCGCCAATAATGAATTATTGCTGCGGGTAAAGGATCAATACCGCACTTTCCTGCTCAGTAATACCAATTCTATCCATCACAGATGGTTTACGGAACACCTGAAAAGTGAACACGGTTTGGATGGCAATGAGCCCTTGTTTGAAAAGGTGTATTACTCGCACATCATGGGTAAACGAAAACCAAACGCGGAGATATTTCAGCAAGTGCTCGATGAAAATAATCTCGACCCTTCAGAAACCCTTTTTATTGACGATAGTCCCCAACACATCGAGGGCGCCAAAAAGCTTGGCATACAAACCTATTTGATGACGGCGCCCGATAACATTCAGTTACTTTTTGCACGGGGAGTTAGGTGAAAGGTTAAAGGCAAAAGGCAAAAAAAAGAGAAGGTCGTGCTGAACTTGTTTCAGCATCCCACATGCTAAGTTTCGAAGCGACGGGTGACCCGTAAACAGGTAACCCACAAACTGACTACCTGTCAATGGACTACCTATATGATGAGGTGTTGAAACAAGTTCAACATGACGTATCTCCAAAAGAAAAAACCTTTTACCTTTAACCTTTCGCCTTTAACCTTCTCCTGCGCATTTCCTTCACAATCAAACTCAGCTCCCGGCTCATTTGCCCGGCGATGGCGGTGTTTTCCTGTGCACGGCGGAAGAGGTAGGGGAGCACTGCCTTTATCGGGCCGTAGGGAACATACTTGGCAACATTGTATTTGGCATCGGCAAGGTTAAAGCTAAGGTTATCGCTCATGCCCAGCAATTGCGAAAAGTAGACGTGCGGGTTTTGATGGTCGATCTTTTTCCTGTTCAGCAGATCGGCCAGCAAGCGGCAACTTCCTTCGTTATGGGTACCGGCCACGAAGGCGATTTGGTCGACATGATCGGTGCAGTAATCCAGTGCTGCATCATAATCCCTGTCAGATGATGCCTTATCTGGCTGTATAGGGGAGGGGTAACCCATTTCGGCGGCGCGTTTGCGTTCTTTTTCCATATAAGCGCCGCGAACCAGTTTTGCGCCCATTATAAAGCCTTCTTTTGCCGCGACTTTGTGGTCGTTCTTTAGCGATTGCAGTTTATCGTGGCGATAGAGCTGGTAGGTATTGTAAACGATGGCTTTTTCCTTATTGAATTTGCGCATCATATCCAGCGCCAACTGATCTATGGTATCCTGTATCCAGGTTTCTTCGGCATCGATCATCACCGGGATGCCGGTTGCATGGGCTTTTTCGCAAATAGCTAAAAAGCGTGCCTTTGTCTTTTCCCATTGCCGCTCTTCTTCAGCGGTCAATGGGGTTTTGGCGTCCAGCTTTTCCAGTAAAGCAAACCTGGCAATGCCGGTTGGTTTGAATACAGTGATGGGGATGGCAGGCTCTTTTGCAGCCCGGCGGATGGTTCGGATGATCTCTTCGCAGGTGTTATCAAAAACCTGCTCATCATCTTCGCCTTCTATGGAATAATCCAATATGGTACCTACACGACCCGCATAAAGGCTTTGGATGGTTTTTTCGCATTCGCGGATAGTTTCGCCGCCGCAAAAATGGCGAAAGATGGTGGCTTTTATCAGCCCCTTGATGGGCAGGTGTATTTTAACCGCAAAGTTGGTGATGGGCGGGCCTATCTTTACTAAAAAGTTAATATTGATCACCTTAAACAGCCAGTAAGCGCGTTTTAGGTCAGCATTGGAGGAGTGCCGGAAGGCGATCTCCGTGTTTTCGAAGGAAAGTTGGTCAGTATTTTGGTTCATAGTTCATGGTTCATGGTTCATAGTCGAAGATTTATAGCCATTTTACCATGAACTATGAACCATGAACTATGAACACCCGCAGCCCGCTTCGCGACAAAAATATAAATTGCCACTTAACATTTATCATTATTGCAACAATAGTTTAATTTTGGCGCCGCATGATACAGTTTAAAGTTGAAGGCGAGTTTATCCACCTGATACAATTATTAAAGGCAACCGGCCTGGTGCAAACCGGCGGCGAAGCGCAAATAGTTGTGACCGAGGGGCATGTAAAATACAACGGCCACATTGACTATCGCAAACGGCTAAAAGTAAAGCCCGGCGATACTGTGGAGTTTAATGGCGAGGTGATAAGGGCTGTGTAGAAGTCCAGAGTCTTGAGTCGAAAGTCTTAAGTCAAAATTGAGCTAATAAAATATAACGTGATTCTCAGTGGTCCTCTGTGCATTCTCCGTGTTCTCCGTGGTAAAAATTTAACCGCAGAGTGCGCAAATAAGCCGCAGAGAACACAGAGAGAAAAATTAAAAATAGTTAACAATTTTAAAAGTCCTCTTCTTTAGGAGAGGATTATTCGTGTGTTGTATATTATCAGTGGCACTCATGAGTGCTGCGCAATTTAGGTGAGGTTTTATGAACTTTATTCAAAGCGACGGCTATCCTATATTTTTTGAGAACAGTTTGCAAGAGCTTGCCCGATTTGCAAAACAGGGCAACTATTCGCGTGTGTTTATTTTAACCGACGAAAATACCGGCGAACATTGCCTGCCCCTGGTGCAAAAATATTTTGAAGGTGAAGACAATTACGACCTGATCGAGGTGCCCTACGGCGAGGAAAATAAAAACATCGATACCTGTACCGGCATCTGGAAATTGCTGATCGATTTTGGCGCCGACCGCAAGGCTCTGATGATCAACCTTGGCGGCGGGGTTATTACCGACATGGGCGGTTTCGCGGCATCCACCTTTAAACGCGGGATCGATTTTGTGCAAGTGCCCACCACTTTGCTTTCGCAGGTGGACGCATCGGTAGGAGGAAAGACCGGTATCGACCTGGACGGCGTAAAAAATATCATCGGCACATTTACCCAGCCAAAGGCGGTATTTATTTCGGACGAGTTTTTAAAAACACTTCCGTCGCGCCAGGTGCTGAGCGGCACTGCCGAAATGCTGAAACATGGCCTCATTATGGATAAAGCCTATTGGGAAGCGCTAAAATCAAGCGACCTCAGCAAACCCGATGGCGAACTGATCTACCGCTCGGTAGAAATAAAAAATGAGGTGGTGAAGATCGACCCGTTCGAAAAAGGCCTGCGCAAGGCGCTGAACTTTGGCCATACCATTGGCCACGCCGTGGAAACACATTCCCTGCTGAACGATAAAGATCCGCTTACCCACGGCGAGGCCATCGCGCTGGGCATGATCTGCGAAGGCTACCTGTCATACAAAAAAGCCGGCCTTAGCAAAGCTGAACTGGATGAAATTGTTGAAGTGATCACCAACCTTTACCCCAAATACAACCTCGCGGCAGCAAATTTTACCGAACTGTGCTACCTGATGCAAAAGGATAAAAAGAATGAGTTCGGCCGGATCAACTGCACCCTGCTGTCGGCAATCGGTACCTGCAAGCTTGATAATATTTGTACCGAAGAGGAGCTTTTTGGGGCCTTGGAATATTATGTCACGTCCTGAAAAAAGTTTACACTTTTTACTGATTAATCCTGTTTCAAGTTTACATGTCTTCGTTCCTGGTACAGGCAGCGGGGGTAATGGAGAATCCGGGCATAGTTAATTCTGAGTGGAACACTTCGGACAGCGGGGGGACTTATTTATTTAATATCATCGCCATCCTCCGCCCAAAGCGCGATAGAGGTTTACAATTGCCTGCAGTTGCTGCAATTTATCGCCCACAGCGCTTAATTGCGCGGTAAGCAGGGCCTGTTCCGAGGTTAGTACATCGGTGTAATTGGTGGCCGAGCTATAGCGCAGTAGCTGCTCCGTATAATCCACTGCTTTAGTTAGCGCCGCTACTTGCATTGTTCGGGAGGTGTCTTTTTCCACGCCGGTTTGATAGGCATACAGCGCGTTTGAAACCTCGCCGCCTGCCGTTAGCAAGCTTTGCTGAAAGTTATTCAGGGCTTCCATTTGCTGCGCCCGGGCGGTTTTTAAACGGGCTTTGTTGATGCCCTGGTTAAATATAGGTTGTGTTAAGCCTGCGGCGATGTTATAAAAAATTGAATTTATAAAAAAATCCTTCAGCGTAAGGTTTGAAAACCCTCCTGAAGCGGTAATGGTGAACTGAGGGTAGAAATAAGTGCGCGCGGTGTTGGTGTTTTCAAAAGCCACCCTAAAAGCAAATTCTGCCTGCTGCACATCGGGACGGTTTTGCAGCAACTGCGCCGGGATGCCGGTTTGCAGGTTAGTAATTGATTGCTGCTGCTCAAGCTTACCCCGGGCAATAGGCCCCGGCGGACGGCCAAGCAGCAGGTCTAGTGCGTTTTCAGTTTCGCGGATATTGCGTTTCAAGTCGGGGATGGCTACTTCCGCTGCGTAACGGTTGGCTTCGCTTTCAACCACTGCGGCGCCGTTTACCACGTCGGCTTCCTTTAAGGCCTTCATCGTCTCAACATCCTTTTTGCGGTAGTCCAGTGCCTGTTGTGTAATCTGCAATTGTTTATCATAGGCCAGCAAGCTGAAATAATTGTTAGCAATATCGGCTATCAATTGCGTTTGCACGGCACGTTTGGCGGCATCACTTTCCAGCAAATTTGCCAATGCCGCTTTTTTCGCGCTTTTCAATTGGCCCCAAACATCCGCCTCCCATGACGAGCTCAGTCCAAGCTGATAGCTGTTATAAATGGTATTGATGCCTAGTCCCGGTGGATAATTCAATGCTGCAGCCGATTGCTGGCTGCGTGTTACGCCGGCATTGCCGCTAAGGGATGGCAGCATTACGCCTTTAGCCTGGCCAAGTGCCGCCTGTGCTTCAACTATTTTTTGAATAGCAGTTTTAAGGTTGAGATTATTAGCCAGCCCTTCGCGGATGAGGCTTTGCAAGGCGGTATCTGCAAAAAGTTGCTCCCAATGCATACTGGCAATGGTAATGGTGTCGGTAACGTTTTGGTCGCGGTACAGCGATTGAGCATTTATATCGGGCTGACGGTACGGTTTAGTTACCTTGCACGAACAGAAGGCAGCCGTTACCAGCATAGTTATAGGTATATACTTAAAATATCTTTTAATCATTTTATTTCTGCTAAAAGGATCAGCCAGCCATAACCACATCGTCATCATCTTCATCATGCCTTCTTTTACTCCTCAATTTTTCCTGTATGGTTTGGAAAATGATAAACAGTACCGGTATGGCAAACAAACCGAAAACCGTGCCGATCAGCATGCCGCCAACTGCACCGGTACCGATGGAACGGTTGCCAAACGCACCGGCCCCGGTTGAAAACATTAAAGGCATGATACCGAAAATAAATGCGAAGGAGGTCATTAAAATCGGCCTTAAACGGGCTTCGGCGCCTTCAATAGCGGCCTGAACCACAGACTTGCCGGCCCGCCGCCTGTCGAGTGCAAATTCAACGATCAGGATGGCATTTTTAGATAACAGGCCGATGAGCATGATCAGTGATATTTGCACATAAATATTGCTGCCTATACCGGCTATGTTTGCAAACAGGTAGGTGCCGGTTAAGCCGATGGGCAGCGAAAGCAGCACCGAAAACGGCAGGATATAACTTTCGTACTGTGCGCTGAGCAGGAAATAAACAAATATTAAACAAAGCGCAAAAATGTATATGGATTGGGCTCCCGACGAGATCTCCTCGCGCGTAAGGCCCGAAAACTCGTAGCCAAAGCTTGGCGGGAGCTTTTGTGCGGCCACTTCTTTTATAGCCTTAATGGCATCGCCCGTGCTGTAGCCGGGGTTTGGCTGGCCCGACACCTGCACTGCGGTAAACAGGTTAAATCTGCTTATCGATTCAGGGCCGGAAACTTTACTAAGGGTAATAAATTCGCTCACCGGCGACATGGTGCCATTATCTGTGCGGACGAAAATATTGTTCAGGCTTTCAGGATTGGTACGGTACGCGGCATCCGCTTGTACCATTACCCGGAATTGCTTGCCAAACTGGTTAAAGTTGGATGCGTAAAGGCCGCCGTAATATCCCCCCAAAGTGCTCATCAGCGAATTGACAGACACGCCGGCTTCTTTACATTTAGCAACGTTCACCTCCACCTGGTATTGGGGGAAATTTGGATTGTAAGATGTATTGGTATTTTGTATTTCCTTGCGCTTGTTTAATGCAGCCAAAAAGCCCTGGGTGATAGTGTAAATTTCCCCGGCAGTATGCCCGCCCTTATCCTCCAGTTGGAATTCGAAACCATTGCCCAACCCAAAGCCTTGTATGGTGGGGGGCGAGAACAGGAAAATGCTCGCCTCGTGTATGCTCCCTATTTTTTTATAAAGCTGCTGTATAACGTCGTCGATGCTAACGCCTTTACGGTCATTCCAGGTTTTCAGTTTAATAATGTCCATGGAATAAGCGCTGCCGCTTCCCGCCAGGAAATTAAAACCGACGATTTGCAGCGACTTTTCAACCACAGGTATCGAACGGGATATGCTGTCTATTTGTTTGGTAACTGCAGCGGTTCGCGTCATACCGGCAGCGGGCGGCAAAGAGATACTGGCAAAGATAGTTCCCTGGTCCTCGCTGGGCACAAAGCTGGACGGTGTGAGTTTGATAAAGGCGCCCAGTGCACAGCCAAAAATAATAACCGCTATAATGATGATCCATTTTTTACCGGACAGAAAACCAACCGAACGCTCGTATCCACCTTTTACTGTATCGAAAACCAGGTCGAACCGGGTATAAAACCAGTTAAACCAGCGTTTTTTCTTTTCTGCTTCGGTGTGCGGTCTTAAAAACAGTGCGCAAAGTGCGGGGCTGAGTGTAAGGGCATTTACTGCCGAAAGAAGGATGGCTACGGCGAGCGTAATGCCGAATTGCTTATAAAACACACCCGTTGAACCGGTGATAAACGTTACCGGCAAAAAAACCGCTGCCATTACCAATGTAATGGAAACAATGGCGCCCGAAATTTCGTTCATCGCATCAATAGATGCTTTGCGTGCAGATTTATAGCCCTTATCCAACTTGGCGTGCACGGCTTCCACTACCACAATGGCATCGTCAACCACAATCCCGATGGCCAGCACCATGGCAAAAAGCGTAAGCAGGTTGATGGTAAAACCAAACAGGTTTAAAAAGAAAAAGGTGCCGATAATGGCCACGGGCACTGAAATGGCAGGAATAAGGGTGGAACGAAAATCCTGCAGAAATACAAATACTACAATGAATACCAGTATAAATGCCTCCGCAAGCGTGCTCAATACCTTTTCGATAGAAGCATTGAGGTATTGATTGGCGTCAACCATGTAAACATAACTAACGCCATTTGGAAACGAAGCCGAAGCCGTTTGCAGGATATCCTTCACCTGGTTGATCACTTCACGCGCATTTGAGCCCGCTGCCTGCGAAATACCCATGCCTATGGCCTGCCTGCCATTTGATTTAAGATCGACGGAGTAATCCAGCGCGCCCAATTCCACGCGGGCTACATCTTTTAAACGTAACAGTTGCCCGTTGCCTACCGACTTAATGATCATGTTACCAAACTGTTCCGCGCTTGTCAGCCGGCCGGTATAGCGGATCACATACTGAAAGGATTCCTTACTATTTTCACCGAATTTCCCGGGTGCAGCCTCGATGTTTTGTTCATTCAGCACGTTGGTAATATCATCTGGCACTAAACCATAGTGCGACATCACATCGGGCTTAAGCCAGATACGCATCGAATAATCACGGGAAGTAAATATCTGTACATTACCTACGCCGTTAACCCGTTGTATGGCGGGTACCAGGTTTATTTTAGCATAATTTTGTAAAAAAGTAGCGTCATAGTTAGGGCTGCTGCTTTGCAGTGTAAGGATAAGCAGGTTCCCGTTCTGGCTTTTATCTACCTCCACACCAGCCTGGGTCACCACCTGCGGCAACAGGCTGGATGCCCGCGCAACGCGGTTTTGGACGTTAACCGCGTCGAGGTCGGCATTAGTGCCAACCTTAAAATAAACTGTGATTGACGCCGACCCATCGTTTCCGGCCGAAGAGGTCATGTAAGTCATGTTTTCCACGCCGTTTATTTGCTCTTCCAGAGGGATAATCACGCTTTTTAGCACCACATCAGCGTTGGCGCCACTATAGTTTGCCTGCACATTAACCGTTGGCGGGGCAATATCCGGGTATTGGGCAATAGGCAGGTTTACGAGGCCTATCACACCTAAAATAACCAGCAGCACCGATATCACTGTTGAAAGTACGGGGCGCTCGATGAATCGTTTTAACATATTTTATGTAGAGGCGCGATGCTTCGCGTCTCGTCGCTTTTGTGGTTGTGATTTTTATGTAGAGACATGATACTTCGCGACGCCTGCTGAAATGCCGCGAAGGTAATGCAAGACGCGAAGCATCTCGTCTCTACTTTAATTCAATCCTTTATAAATCTCTTCGGTATCGGCCTCAACAGGTTTAATTTGCGTACCATCCCTCAGGTTATTTGCACCTTCGGCAATAATTTTATCGCCGGTTTTTACCCCGCCGGTAACTATATAAAACTGCCCGGTGGCCTGTTCCATCACTGTTACAGCCACGTTGGTTATCTTGTTTTGCCCATCAACCAGGTAAACAAAATGCTTATCCTGAAGTTCATAGGTTACATTTTGAGGGACGACAAGTACATCCTTCAGCACTTTAGGTATGCGTATCGTGGCACTGCTGCCTGTGCGCAATAATCCTTTAGGGTTTGCAAAGCTTGCCCTCACATTAGCCGAACCGGTAGCGGTGTTTATCAGACCGTTCACAGTTTCTACCCTGCCTTTATAATCGTATGTCGTACCATCTGAAAGAATAAGCGTAACAGCCGGCATATTTTTTAACCGTGTGTTTAAACTGGCATTTGAGCTGCTATCGCGACTGAAGTCAAGCAATTGCTTTTCATTCATTGCAAAATATGCATAAACAGTTGATGTGTTGTAAACGGTGGTGAGCGGCTGCGCGGTACTGCTGTTTACCAGGCTGCCCAACTTATAAGGCAGCGACCCGATCACTCCATTTACCGGGCTTGTTATGGTAGTATAGCCAACATTGATACGTGCATTTTCTAACGCGGCTTTGGCCTGGGCCAATGCGGCTTCCTTGGTTTGCAGCGTTAATTGTGCCGATTCCAGCTCGTAATGGCTGATGATGTCCTTTTCAACCAATGGTTTTACTTTTTCGACCTGCAAGCGGGCGGTGTTTACGTCAGCTTCGGCAGTTTTTATACCGGCCTCCGTAGTGCGTACATCCTGTGCGTACTGGGGGTTATTGATTCGGAAAAGCAGCTGGCCCTTTTTTACGATGGAGCCTTCATCTACATAAATCTTTTCGACAAATCCATCTACTTTCGGACGAATTTCAATGTTTTGCTGGCCCTGTATACTGGCCGGATAACCGGTATTAAGTGTTACAGAACGCGGCAGCAATTCCATTACCTTCAGGGTCGGCGCAGGCATATTTTTGTTCGAGCCGCCATCACCGGGCTGTTGTTGCTGCTGGTTGCTGCCGCACGAAAAAATGAAAACCGACAGGGCAACGGTAATAGCGACAGCCCTGGCTTTAAAAAATTTGTTCGTATCGATCATTAAAATCACTGTTCAGCAAGTATTAACGCCTGCATAAGTCCTATGGTTTGTTTTTATGGCTTAATTAGCGGCGCTTTTTTTGAAAACTAATACCCAAAAGCGCCAGCTTAAGGGGGCGCTGTAAAATTGCTTTAAAAAAATCTTGAATAAAACTATTTCAACGTCCGCTCGAAATATTTAAACAACTGCGGCAAATATTGCGGTGGTTGCCTTGTGAACTATTTTATGCGCCTGCTTTTTTTAAGATTGGTGCAAATAGAATAAATAATTTTTAAAAAATGCTTTTAAATATATTGGTTACACGATTTTGTCGACGGAAGCCCGGTTTTAATCGACAGCAGCGTTCGGCATTGAACATACCAGGCTTTGGTTTATCGGAGATAGCTGACATTAATAAACCTGTGTGCGGCGTGAGGGGCAGCACGGACAGCGGGGTGTTCAAGTGTTCATTTTTTGCGCACGATCACCCTTCAAACGGTAACGAAAAGCCCTCATTTTTAGCAGTTTAAAATTTAAAATTCTCAAAATCTGTCCAATTTTGAGGGATTTTTTGAACAGTATAATCACTTTTAATTGAATATCAGTGAGTTAGCAATTCGCCCACTGTCTCAGCCTGGTGTAAACCAGAAAATATATAACTGATAATCAATTATTTAGCAGCAATAAGACGTGTACAATCATTGTGTCACGTCCTGAAAGAAGTTTACACTTTTTACTGATTAATCCTATTTCAAGTTTACATGTCTTCGTTCCTGGTACAGACAGCGGGGGTAATCAGGTTTCCTGCCCGCGGGAAACCTATCATCTTGTATATTGATTGACGTGGAACCGGTAACTTAGCAGCCAGGCATTTTGCTATGGCATTAAAAATGCTTAAATTTGAATTGCGATGAGGCTAAAAGAACATATCAAAGCTGAGCGGCCCGCCCGGGTTTTCGACTTTGGCGGCATGCACTTCGAGGTGTATGTTAGCGCCAAAAACGAACTCGACCTGAGTAACGTCAAAGTGACGATTCCCGATCAGCCTTGGCGTAATGCCGAGGTTATCCACCAATTTACCGTGCTTAACAAATTGCGCCGCAGGCAATTGGCATCAACTGATTTTGCAGCTGCTTATGAGCGCGAAGTTGCCAACCGTTACCTCAGCTTACAACCGGATGAAAGGGAGGTGGTTTTCAACCTGCTGCATGCGGAATTTAGCGGTCTCTAATTTTCGTCTTTTTTTGCAAAATATGCGGCAAGTATCCTGTTGCTGTCCGAGCCGTCGGCTAAGTCGAATTCAGCATCCCAGGAAAACCCTTCCGCTATCCATAGTTTTAATCCATCCTCCGCTAAGATGAGTTCAGCTAAGGTTGTTTCATTTCTACCGTGCTTCGTTAAAAAACGTTTAAAATCAGCTTTGCTCGAAACCTGCATCAGGTAACCGTATTTAGCCCAAACTATATATCCGGTCCAGTTACCCGAGCGGTCGTCTGCCCGGTAGGCTTCAGCCAACATCCACTTAAAATCATTCGCTGCTGCGGCCACCGATTGTGCTTTTACCCAACGGGCCCCGATTCCGCGGCCGGGCGTTCGAGCACGTATAAACTGGTTTTCAAGATATTTATTTGTTGGATAGATCAACACCTGCAAATTACTTATCTCAGCACTGTTGATGTTGATCCGGATGCAATCAACATACGGGTTTATCTCCACATATATCTGATCCGCTGCTGCAGGTTCAGGATGGATGCCGAATAAACCGCAAATGGCCAGCAATTCTTCCTCAGAAAAAGGCAATTGCTTATCGGGTCGTATCGTTACGGAAATGTGCTCAATCACGTCGGTAAATATAGGTATGGCGCGTCAAGTTTTCAACTTCGGATAATTACGCCGGCTATACAAAGTCCCGCCGCTGCAGCCATCCTCACGGTGTGTGTCCCGTTGATAGGTAATGGAGTCACAGGCTCCCGGCATAGTCAATTCGAAGTGGAACAGTGCGGACAGCGGGGTGTTCAAGTGTTCAATTTTTGCGCACGATCACCCTTCAAACGGCAACGAAAAGCCCTCATTTTTAGCATTTTAAAATTTAAAATTCTCAAAATCTGTCCAATTTTGAGGGATTTTTTGAACAGTATAATCACTTTTCATTGAATACCAGTGAGTTAGCAATTCGCCCACTGTCCGGGCCTGTTGTAAACCTGAAAGTAAATAACTGATAATCAATTAGTTATATGTCATAAGGCGTGTACAACCATTGTCACGTCCTGAAAAAAGTTTACACTTTTTACTGATTAATCCTGTTTCAAGTTTACATGTCTTCGCTCCTGGTACAGATAGCGGGGGTAATGGAGACTCCAGCCATAGTTAATCCGAAGTGGAACGCTTCGGACAGCGGGCAATAAACCTTTTTTTAAATTGCATTTCATTTTCTATTCACGATTTTATTGTGCTGTATTGCGTAATTGTTTATATCTCCTGCTGGTTTGAAGATTACTTTTTAACCAATCTGCGTAATATCGTACAAATGGCAAAAGTTCTGTAGCCTTAAACGTCGCGACGATATACCCAGCACCTCTTTCTTCATCGTAGAATACAATTCTATTAATCAGAAACTCATCGTTTTCGGACTCGATCCTAATTGAAAAATGCGCTACGCAATGTCTCATTTGGATTACAAGGTCTTTAACAGTCGTTATTGTAGGGTTAATTTGTGTATCGTGAAGTCCCATCTGCTTTTTCATGTCGGTTATCAGGCGTTCCTTCGGAATCATGTCAATGGTTCTTTCTTTAGGCATGACAATTAGGCCTGTTAAGCAATTTAAAAGCAGCGTATAATTGTATTGCTCTTTAAATTCATATTTATGCAAAGTCGAGTCGTATTGGCTTATTACTGCTAACGTTCTATCTATAAAGTCATATTCAAAATCTGAGTAGTTTCCCATAAGAACTGTTATTAAGCTGACGATTTGTAAATGGATGCGAGGTGCAGATTTTAATTCCTTTCCGACAAAATAATTTCCTTGGCACTATATAGTGCCATTAGGGCGATATCTTGTTTTTCTCCTAATAATAAGAAATCCACAAAAATCTTTTTTGCATAAAGATCAATAAAAGATTCCGTGCAATGAAACAAAAGGTTTACCAGAACAGTGGTCATGTCTCTTAAAATTTGCTCGTTAGTCAGCATAGGTTTAAGCGCAATTTCCTTCAAATGACCAATAGCAGTAAATGGATTGTCCCGACTGTTTAATGCATTAAGATTACTTAAAAGGAGCGTATAATTTGAATAAGTACCTGCAATCAATTTTGAGTACTCGCCGTTCAATTGTTGTTCGGTTGGTGAATAATTAATGTACCTGTTTTTGACCAGTTCATCGAGAACCTCTGAATTCTCTCGAACCACGTATTTGAGGAAGTGCTCGCTGCTAACAATCCGATTTGAAGGCAGCAGACCCATACGCAGGCAGAAAGTATCATCCGTAATTAATAATCGGTTCGGATCATCAGTTATCAAGAGCAATGTGCTTAAAGCGAAATCCAATATTGGTTTTTCTCCAATTACAATGTTGGTTTTTTTAATTGCATCTATAGTATTGTCGGACAACTTAACATCGCAGAAAGCGCCAATCCAGTCAAGTAATCCTTGAAGATAAGCAGGTCGGTTATTCAAAAATTCAAATGACGCATCGTTAATAGCAACTCGTCCAATTTCAATGCCCGATGTATCAAAGCGATCATTACCATATTGCAAGTTGCTAAGTTCAGATCGAATGGCCTCAACAATGTATTTTGAGACAATAAATTTTGTTTGAAACCCATATTTATGAAATAGCCAGATTTGATAAAACAATAAAAGTGCACTATAATCTATAACTATTTGAAAATCTGCCAAGTTTTGATGGCCTACAAATTGTTGAAGTCCAATGGTATTTACTCCATTATGATAACGAATCACATTGTAATAGCCTTGAATAAACTTTTGATTATATTCCTTTGAAATTAATTCTGTAAGCGAGATATTACCAATATAATAAGCATCAAAATCAGCATCCTTCGTTTGTTCTTCAATTCGGTTACGGTCACCGAACATTGTTTGCATGGTTTCAAAAAAACTGCCTGGATTTTCAGTATCGAATTTCATTGATGAGAAAGGCAGGCCTGCATAAGGGTCTTCAGAAGACTGGTTGAGTATCTGGTCAAATAATGCCAAGTATGTATTCATTATGCGGCTTATCTTAAAAGTATCTGTAAGATTGGTCAGCGCTCGCGTTACCGTTACCTTATCATCTACGCGTTTTCCGACAAACAATTTGTAAACACTATGATTTAGAGTGTCATCCGTAAGTTGTATGTAAGATACGTGTCCCTCCCTTTCAAACTTGACAAAATGCCCCAATTCAGCAACTTCAAATTCGGCGAAAAAAGAAAAATTATCATCTTGATTAAGGACAAGCTTCGCGTAAGCTGCCCTAAGTTCGATTGCAGAAGGATTTAATGCCTTTGGGTAAAGCAATTCAAAAGCAGGTTCGGGATAACCATGCATAAATAAGACATCGCAAATCGCAATTAGGTGCTGGGGGTGTTGAAAATCAATCGACTTAGCCCTTTCTGAAAGTGTTGCGATTTTTTCATTGTATTTTGAATCATTTAATATGTGTAAACTATTTGCAAACATCGCCAACATGAATGATTCACCCGGTAGACTTTTAAGGTAATATTCACAAATATCGGCGACCGTTTTCCAATCCATAAGATCACGTCTCAGTTGAACTTCAAGTCTGCAAAATTGTGGGCTAAAAGGCAGATTCTCCCGCCAGTGTTTGAGCATTCTGAGCAACTCGTTATAATCCTTTCCTGTTTTGTTGGCGGCGTGGATATATTGATATAACTCTCTTCCAGCAGATTTGTCCTCAAGGTTTCTTGCAAGAATTTTCAGCGCTGATTCGTAAAGTTCTGCAGCAAAAAAGGCGGAGCCGAGGATATCCACTAACTTCGAATCATCTCTCGTTAAAGCTTTATCTAAGAGATAAGCACAAATTTCCTCACTCGGTGTTTCATCAAAGACCAAACCCGCTATTGCATTTACCAGCTTTCCGTTTTCCTCATCTGCATAGGTTTTCCCGGCAACAAAATCACTTTTAGAAAAATTATCAAGTAGTCCTTCCAATTTGATTTCTACCATGAGATTCAGGAACATTAGTAAAAACCTATTTTCGAAAACCGTAATTGACGAAGCGAAACGTTTTGAGGCGTCGCATAAACCGGCGGTGTCCCCATTTTTTTGGTAGCAATACAATAGCAGCAATAACGCCTCTGTACCGAGATGGGGTATATTTTCCAGCAATGTAATGGCACGATCAAAAATGCCCACTAACTGCAAGGCATTTGCCGTTTGAATAGCCATTACTAATTCCTTATCAGATATTCGATTATAGACTGCTTCAAGTTCTAGTGCTTTGACCTCATCTCCGTGAAGGCTATATTCAGTAAAAGCCAGTAAGAATTCCATGCGATCAAACTTGTCGGCAAGTTCTGAACCCCTCGTTTTTTCAAGAAAACGAATTAACATTCTATTCAATACCGTCATTTCGGGCCGACTTAACTGATTGTTTTCGTAATAATCCAAATAATAAACGTGGAAAATTGATCGCACAGCGGTGTTGATCCAAAAAACTGCATTGTTGAATCCATCGATAGTGAGTTCTTTCTCTTGATATTCCAAACAGTTCGGAACCATTCCATCTGCAATAAGGACATTTTGCAAAATGTCGCCTGCCTCCATAAATAAAACTCGCCGGAAAGTTGGATCAATTGAAACAACTAACGGTACAATTTTGAGGGCTTCTTCAAGATCTACCTCTTTTGTTTTTACCAGTAAATCGAGTGCCCAAGCTACAGGGTTAAAAGCGTCAAGTTTAAGAATAGTTGAGGTAACATTTTCTAAAGTATTAGTATCCTTTGCACGGTACAGATGAATAGCGGCTGATTGTCCGTAAAGTACAGTATTGGAATCCATGCTCCAGGCTTTCAATTTAGCGCGGAAAGCTTCCTTTCTTCGACCTAAAAACTCAAGACATTGCCCTTTTTGAAATTCCAAAAATGCCATGAAATTTTGACTCGGCTTTTTCGCACTACTTTGGATACTGTTTTCGAGTCTTTCCAATAAAGTTAACGCGGTCGCCGGCTTGAAGTCTTGCAAAGTTTTAACATAAGTATCTACCCGGTCTTTCCATTGGATTTCCAAATCACCAGTATATTGAAGGGCAAGATTCTCTACACGATTAGCAAGTTCTGTGATTTTGCGTGAGATTGTGAAAATTTCCTGGCTGTAAGTTTCTTTTATTTCCAGTTTACGCAAATTATCAGAAGCTTTAATTTTGGACATAAAAAGCGTAAAAAAGCTATTTAAGTCATCTTCGGTTGGCGGGACGATTCCTGATTCACCTTCAAGAGCAGCTAATAATTGATGTGTATCGTAATCCTCGGGAAACATTAACCTGAACTTCAGAAGTTCTTCGAGAATACTGATTGAGTGGTAAAAAGGTAATTTGTTTCCGTAATTGCGGGTATCATTGTCTGAAAATTCAACAATTGTATCTTGAATGACATCTTGAAGTTCCTCCTTTAAAGACGCACCTTGGGAAAGCATTTTATCCAAGCCCTTACCTATAAAATAATTGGCAAATGTTTCGGGCAGGAACGTAGAAAGTTTGGCTAAAACTGCGGCTAATAGCATATAATGACAATAGATATGATTATTAAAAATTTCCTAATCATTACAAACTTAGCAATTGGATTTCGGTATATTTTTTTGCTTCGCTTAACTGCTGTTTTATTGTGAAATTAAATAATTAACGAAACGTAGTTTCTCTGCCAAACGACCAAAAGGATTGCCAGTCATAAAGTCCCCCTCGTTGCAGCTAGTTTGCCCTGATGTTTGTAGTTTATTATTGGTATGTAGTTTAAAAGGAACGTTGCCCCTGCTGTAGACTGTGCCTACGGATACCATATGCTTGTAGTCTTAGACTACAGGAGGTGCCCTGTTGGGAGATCGGGATTAATGAGTCTTTTTAACATGTCTGGGTATTTTCACGTCAAAATCGAGCAAACTAAATTGAACTGCCGATGCATATTGCTGTTTTGTTAAGTAAATAATTGCATCGACGTAGGGAAGGCCATAGAAATCGCCGGGCAGATCATTTTCCAGGCCAAGGTGTTTCACAAACATCGGGAACCTGGCATCGAGCCATCCATAATCCGTTTTGAAGGTGAAGGAATGAATTTTGCCGTTAGACATATATCGTACCCATACACCGTCCTTTACCTTCTTTTGGGTGATTTTCGTTGGATTAAATGCGCCATGTGTGATGTTGGCAAGATGATGTAAAATGCTGGCATAAGAACGATCCTGGCTCGTCAATGCTTCGTTCATAGAATAAGTTACCCGCGGAAAATAACGAAGCAAATCACCCATCGAAAACAGATCGGCAGCCTCAGCAGCATTAGTTGCATTCTTAAATTCATCTTCGGACAGATGCGCAAAGAGGCCGATATTCTTCCACTGCATTATTGTGCTATCTCTTCTGCCGGATGTTATGGTATTATCATAGCTTTCCATGCTGGCAAGCATATAGGACATACATGGATTTTTCATAAATACTTCTGCCTGTTCACCCGTTAACGCGATAAGTGCAAAGCGCTGACGATCATCAGATGATCCGCGCGAAGGGCTGAACATAAAAGAATGAAGCCTTAGCGGCGAGTGTTCATCTGTCAAAACTTTATTGAAGACGCGGTGAAATGTTTGGAGATCGATGTCGGTTAAGTGCAATTTGCCCTCCTTGTTTTTTATTTCCAGGATAGTGGACGCATATTTATAGGTGCGGCCATTGCATACCAAACTCACCTCGAATTTGACTTCCGGCAGCTCACTTTTCGCTGAAGCGGTATCTGTCGAAGTGGTATAATTAAAATCTGTAAAATTAAGGCCGGGCAGCATAGCCGCGATGTCACGGTGAAGCTGTTCAAGCCGGATACTTTTATCCTCAACATAATTTGAAACATTGAATATCCGATCGTGATTACAATAGTTATTCAGCTGAAATGCCCATTCAATCTTACCGTCGTTAAGGTCAGATTTGAGCCTCACAAAAGATGAATCGCTTACGATGCCATATTTATGAAGTTGTTCTGCAACGGGCAGCAATTTGTCCGGGGCCAGCCATTCCAGGCGCGAACTCATTTCTGTCAAATAACTCACCATTTGCGCTTCAACAAAATATTTGTTACTGTCTATGGCTTTTGCCGTGTAGTTATATACCCGGTTAGTCAGCAAACCAGCCCTTTTAATTCTGTCCAGCAAAAGCCTAAGTGACGTGTTGATGCTGTCCTGGCTTTTTTTGTTGTGGTTGTCAAAAGTATAAGAAAACGAATAGAATCCCTTCCGCGGGTTAATATGAAAAGTTTTTTGCACCATGATCTCTTCCAGCCCACCCAATATCGCGACATGATAAGATGCACCGCCCTTACGTTTGAGCACACTTTCCAACACCGGGCGTTGTTTGGAGGTTATTATCCGAAACTTAACAAGACTATCAATTGCAGCCGAAGATGATTGCCCAAAAATCCGGCTTGACAGGCAACAAAAAGTAATGAGGATGATAAGGCAACGTTTCATAGCAGGATAAAGATAGGGTTTGTTATTGATTTATAATTGCCCCCCGCCCGTAGTATTCCCCTCCTGCAGTCTGAATTTCTCTGACTTCGGACGACTATGCTTGTAGTTTTTAACTACAATAACGAAATGCAAGATGAAGGATAATGCATGGCTTTTTCTGATGGGAGGTAAATACTAAGCAACTTACGGCGCCCAGCGTGAGGGACAGCAGCTATTTATAAACCGCATTTTTTAATTAGTTTTAGCACGTCCCCTTTTGTTATTGAATCTTCTTCCGATTTATTCAATATGGTAATCAACTGGATGATAACTTCGTCAGGTTTTTCTATCACCAAATAAGTAACAACCCGAAATCCGCCACTTGTTCCTTTTCCCTTTGATGGATCGGCAAGGCGCAATTGTAGATGTTTGCTCCATAAGCAACCCCTGACCGGGGGGTTTTGATTAATTCATTTTGAAGTAAGAGCAAGCTTTCGTCAAGCGTTTTATATTTCTTCAAAAGAGGTTTAACCTTACGGGCAAATACCGCTGTGGTGATTACGCTATTCGCCAAGGAGTATTTGCTCTAAAGTAAATCCTTGCTTTTTTCCGTCTTTTATGTCTTTTGCTTCGGTGAAAGCTTCTTCCAATTCTTTCAATACCGCTTTTTTCCTTGACGTTATAGATTCTGAAATAACCTCGCCGCCAAGGTCCTCGATAAACTTTTTAACTTTATCTTTCAGTTTGTCAGGTATGTTAGCGGTTATTGTTGTCATCTTTAACTTTGTATTTAACAAAAATAATAATTTAATAGAAGAAATTACATAAAGTTGGGAAAACCCTCACTGTCCGAATCTCTCCGACTTCGGACAACTATGCTTGTAGTTTTTAACTACTATAACCAGATGCAAGATGAAGGATGATGCGTGGCTTTCTCAGTTTGGAGATAAATACTAAGTAACTTACGCCGCTTCGCGTGAGGGGGCGAAGTGGATACAGGCCAATGAGCGTAATGCCTGTAGGCGTATGAACGTAGCACCCGACCCGGCGTCTATCAGCCGGGGCACGCCCTCTTTTTAAGTAGCAGTTTGTAGTGGCAGTTGGCAGTCGTATTTGTCCAAATTCTACACGCGCCGGGTTCTTTTTAGCGCACTGCAAACTGCCCACTGCCCACTGCTACTGCTACTGCTACTGCCACTGCCACTGCCACTGCCACTGCCACTGCCACTGCCACTCACCCCTCACCAACCTACTCACTCCTCAACGTCCTCACCGGGTTCATCAACGCCGCTTTCATGGCCTGGAAGCTTACCGTTGCAATAGCGATTATCACCGCAGCCAAACCGGCCAGCGCGAATATCCACCATTGGATGGTGATTCGGTACTCGTAGCCCTGCAGCCAGTTATGCATGATCCACCAGGCGGTTGGGAAGGCGATGAGGCAGGAGATGATCACCAGCTTTAAAAAATCTTTGGATAACAGCCCCGCCAGGCCGGTAACCCTTGCGCCCAGTACTTTGCGGATGCCGATCTCTTTTAAGCGGCGTTCGGCGGTGTAGGCGGCCAGGCTGAACAGGCCGAGGCAGGAGATAACGATGGCCAGCGAGGCAAAAATGCCGGACAGGGTGCTGGTTTGTATCTCGGTGGCAAACATTTGGTTAAACTGCTCGTCCACAAAGCGGTATTGAAAGGGGTATTGCGGGTCGTCCTTTTTTACTACTGCGGCAATGGCGGCCAGCGTTTGCTGCGAGTTGCGGCCGGGTTTAATGTGTATGTAAGCCAGGTTATCGTCCACATGGCGGGGATGCTGGCAAAGCAGGATCAGCGGCGCTGCGCTGGCTGAGTTCATATCGCCAAACTGGTAATCGTCCACCACGCCGATGATGCGCAGGTTTTTAAACTGTTTGTCCGCCATTTCCCGTGGCGACTCGATAATCTTTCCCACCACGCCGTTGGTATCAATTATTTTGGCAAATGACTTGTTTATAATTGCGCTGACGGTATCGGCGCCGGTGCCGTTAAAATCATGCCCCGACCATAGGTGCATGCCCATGGTGGATACAAAATCGGCAGTAACATTGCGGAAGGTAACCACTGTGTTCTGGTCCTTTGGCTTGCCCTGCCAGTTAAAACGGTTGTCCATGTTGCCGCCGTACAGGGCCACGTGGTCGGTAAGGGTAGCGTTGGTTACCAGGCCTGTGTGCAGCAGGTCCTGCCTGAAAGCCGCAAAATCATTGCGGAAATCGTGTTGCAGGTCCACCTCCAGCAGGTTGTCCTTGTCAAAACCAAGGTTGCGGCCCTTTACGTGCTGCACCTGCATATAAACCACGATGGTGCTGATGATAAACACCACCGAAATGCCAAACTGCAGCACCACCAGCCCCTGCCGCACAAAGGCCGCCCCGCCTGATTTAATGCGCAGGCCCTTGAGCACGCCCACCGGATCGAACGAGGAAAGATAGAGCGCGGGGTAGCTGCCGGCCAGCAGTCCGCATACCAGGGTAAGCGCCATGGCGCCCAAAATATGCGCAGGGTTTAGCCAGCCCATTTCCAACTGTTTTTGCACGAGTTGGTTAAAGGCCGGGAGCGCCAGCGCCATCAAGCCGATGGCCAGCGCAGTGGCTGCGGCGCTCATCAGCATGGCCTCGGCCATAAACTGGAAGATCAGCCTTTTACGACCGGAGCCCAGCACCTTGCGCACGCCAATTTCTTTTGCACGCTTCTCGCTGCGGGCAGTGGCCAGGTTCATAAAGTTGATGCAGGCGATGAGTAAAATAATACCGGCGATGATGCCCATCAGCCGCACCTGGGCAATGCGCCCGCTGCCGGTGGGCTTGCCGTTGGCAAAATCGCTGTACAGGCGCCACTGGCTCATGGGGAACAAAAAGATGCTGGTTTTTTGCGTGGCATCCTTGCGGTGTATAAAATTAGCGATGCGGGCATTCACTGCGTTTACATCCGTGCCGGGGGCAAGCTGTACGTAGGTAAACGGCCCGTAGCTGTTCCAGCCCAGGTCCATATTGCCGTACTGCTCCATTTGTTCCTGCATCTGCACCTGGTAGGGCGCCAGCCAGTCAAACTGCAGGCTGCTGTTTTGGGGATTATTCTTTATTACGCCGCTTACCAGGTAGTCCTTTGCGTTGTTCATCCGCAGGGTTTTACCCACCACGCCTTGTGTTGTGCCAAAAAAGCGCAGGGCCGTTTGCTCGGTCAGCACAATGGAGTATAACTGGGGGAAAGGTTTGTGCGCATCGCCCTGCACAAAGGGCATGGTAAACATGCTGAACACCTGCGGGTCGGCATAGCGGCCGGTGGCATATTGTTTTTTATCGCCAAAGGTAAACAGCGATTTTATGCCGTCATCCAAAAACCGGCAACTGTTGGCCACGCCCGGCACCTCGGCCTTCAGCGACGAGAACAGCAGCCTTGGTGTAGACTGCATGGTAAAGCTATTGCCGCCATAGGTCATATTCACCTGTACCTGGTAAAGCGTGGCCTTGTTTTTGTTAGAGTTGTCGAACGACAGCTCATCGGCAATCCAAAGGCCCATCAGTCCCGCGCAGGTAATGCCAATGGCCAGTCCCGAAATATTTAAAAAGCTGTAGCCTTTGTTGCGCAGCAGGCTGCGGATGAGGGTTTTGAAGGTGTTTTTAAGCATGGCGGCGATTTTTTGTGGTGATTTGGGTAAAGGACGTGGGGAGGGGAGGAATGTTGCATCAATTTGGCCATAGAGACGCAATATTTTGCGTCTCGGGTTTAGGAATAACTGAAAAATGCTTACCTTTTCACCGCTAAATAAATTTGAAATAAAACCGGCACTTTGCCGTTTAACTTGCAAAAAATAAACTTATCGCAATGATCATCAAAACCCGAAGTATTTTCGCACTGCTTTTACCGGTTATGCTTTTTGCAGCCTGTAAAAAAGAGTTAACCAATTCAGCTTCTGTTGACTCCTCCCCGGCTGTTACGGTGAAGAGCGGACAAACGGTAACCATAACCGGCAAAAATCTTACGGCAGGCGGCACGCCGACGGCTACGCTTAATAAAAGGCAGCTCACCGTTCAAAATGCAAGCGCAACAAGTTTGCAGGTGCTTATACCAAAATTGGCGGGCTCAGGCACAATAAAATTAACGGCGGGTGGCCATTCGTTCGACGGGCCTTATTGCACTTATCAATATACTGCCACGGTAACCACCCTGACCGGCGGCGCCGGGGGAGGCTCCAGCGACGGTACGCTCAGCTCGGCCCAGTTTTATTGCCCCTGGGGCGTAGCTGTTGACGAAAACGGCGATCTGTACATTGCCGATTGCTATAACCGCCTCATCCGTAAAGTATCTATCGCCGGCAACCATGTAAGCACCATTCAATTTACTACAACCAACTTTTTCTCGCCCTATAATTTAACCGTCGACACGAAAAACCACGTATTGTATTGCACGGATTTTAACGCGCACGTCATCCGCATGAATACCGACGGCAGCAATCAAACCGTTATTTATAATGGCCCTATGCCGAATACCGGCGTCGCCGTGGGTCCCGATGGCCTGCTCTACGTTAGCAACAACACGCTGGGAACCATTATCCGGATGAATACCGACGGCAGTAATGTAACCGCCTATGCCTCAGGCATTGTAACGCCGCGCAATATTATTTTTGACGATGCCGGCGAGATGTTTGTTGCCGGGTACGACGGTGCAACGCAATCGGCAGGCATCTTCCAGGTACTGAGCGGCACCGCACCGGTTTTTATGCGTGCCGATAAGGCCTTTGGCGGCTGGGAAATTGCCCGCGACACCTACGGCAATTTTTACGAGGCCGACCACTTTAACAATGTGCTTAAGCTGATTGACCCCAGCGGTAATGTAGTAACGCTGGCCGGCAACGGCACCGCAGCCGATGTGGATGGTGTGGGAACCGATGCATCATTTAACGGCCCGCAGGGGCTTGCTATCGCAGCAGATGGCACGCTTTATCTTACCACTTATAATTATACCACCTTTGGCGGGAACAGGGTGAGAAAGATTGTGGTGGAGTAGGCGGGAGAAAACCTCCACCATGCTATTGCTGGCTACAATAATTCTTCGTATTGTTAATTATGTTCCTATTGACTGTGCGACCATTTTCCTAACTTCACCCTTATGAAACCCATCCCCAAACCCACCCCCGACGAATACGCCCCCTACGCGGCCATGTACGTTGACCTGGTTCCCGGCGACGGCGACATCCTGCAGCATTTAACCGATAATTTTAAAGATATACAACAACTGGTAAGCACCCTTTCAGAAACGCAGTTGCTGCATCGCTATGCTCCCGGCAAATGGACGATAAAAGAAGTGCTGGTACATATGGTAGATGATGAGCGCATTTACGCTTACCGCGCCATGTGTTTTGCCCGCGGCGAGCAGCAGGCGCTGCCTGGTTTTGAGCAGGAGGATTATGCCGTCAACAGCGGCGCTAATGAGCGGAGTTTGGAAAGCATTATGGAAGAGTACGAAGCGGTGCGTCGATCCACCATCGCGCTATTCAATAGCCTGACCGATGAGGCGCTGGCCCGTTGGGGCAATGCCAATGGCTATATGTGTACCGTGCGCGGGTTGCTTTATCACCTGGCGGGGCATGAGCTGCACCATTTAAACCTGCTCAAATCGAGGTATTTATAGGCGACCTGCGAGTGAGATTGGTACCATAGCATTTATTCCAATACATCAGGAATACGATATCACACTATTTATAAAGTAATTACGTTTATCGTTAACTTTATCAACTCGCTATCACTATGATGAAACTTTTTGCCCTTATCCCGCTGGCCGGTTTCTATTTGTTTTGTGCAACATCTGCCCGCCACCCTGACGCGGCCCGAATTATCTATGTCGCAGCTGATAGCCAAACCTACCATTTGGCCAACGGCTTGCGACTTAACATTAAATATGCCGCTTTTAATAAAAATAACCGCCATTTTGAATGTGCTGTTTTTTGTGATCTGCAAAACCCAATGGATTCTGCTAAAGTGCTGGACAGGAATATGTTTATAGTTCGCTCCACGGCACATACGGGCTTTACCGCCAATCCCTTCGCTACGTCGCACATGGCAGGCCTTGGGCTGAAGGTTGACAATCATCCCGATCAATACCCGGTTGCCGCAAGCAGCCATGGCGACTATGTTTTCAGCTGGCATGGCGATACCAAATTGAGCGAAAGTGAATACCGCAACCACCTTGCTACAGACACTGTTTCGTTTATCGCCAAAACAGGCGGTACAGAACAGGTTTTATTGAAGTTGGTATGGGACAAACGGAAATAATTGGCCTAAATCCCGGAACGACATCCTCTCATCTTCAAATTTTCACATCCGCACATCCGCACATTTGCACATCCGCACATCATAACCTATCTTCAACTCATAATCCAAAATTATGACCAAGTCCTTACCGCTATCCAAACGCCCCGTCGACATTGCGCTGATCGTGTTCTTCTGTGTCAACCTGTTTTTCATCACTTATATTGTCGACCTGGAACAACTGGTGATCCCGGATGCTAACCATTTTACGTACCCCGCCTGGCCGCCTGCCAAAATGGTGGACCTGGTGCATTGGTACGGCCATAATTTCGACCCGGTATTAATCGCCCGCCCCGCCTGGTGGCGCGCCACCATATGGATAGACTCCATCTTCTTCGGGCCATTTTATGCGCTCGCGATTTATGCCTACTGGAAAGGGAAAAACTGGATAAGGTTTGGCAGTGTTGTGTGGGCATCAGTAATGCTGACCAATGTGAGCATTATTTTGTTCGAGGAAGTTTGCGGCGAACATGCCTCGCCGCATCTGGGCAGGGTGTTTTTATCCAATGCTGCCTGGGTTATTTTTCCGCTGATCGTGATGTACAGGATGTGGCGGTCGGTAACGCCGTTTTCCGCAAAAGCGTAGTATGACCTTTAAACAAAAATATGGCGATACCGCCCTCGTGGCCGGCGCATCCGAAGGTATGGGTGCAGCCTATGCCCATGCACTTGCAGCGCGCGGCCTTAACCTGGTGCTGATTGCTCGTCGCAAAGAACCATTGGAGGCAACAGCCGATGAAATACGAAGAACTTATGCTGTCGAAGTACAAACCATCACCTGCGACCTGGCTTTACCGGATGCTACCCAACAAATTGCAGCGGCAATAGGCAATCAGCAAATTGATTTCCTGGTATACAACGCGGCATTATCCTACATCGGCCCATTCCTGGCGACCGAACTATCCACCCATCAAAATATCGCCACAGTAAATATGCTGGCGCCGATGGCCATGGTGCATTACTTCGGCGGTAAAATGGTGGAAAGGGGCAGGGGCGGCGTGGTGCTGATGTCGTCCATCGCCGGGTTGCAGGGATCGGGATTTTTGGCCACCTATGCCGCTACCAAAGCATTCAATAAAATATTTGCCGAAGGTTTGTGGTACGAATGGAAGAACAAAGGCGTTGATGTTACTGCCTGCTGCGCCGGGGCAACGGCTACACCAAACTATATCAGCACCAACCCCGGCAAAGCCAGCCCGCTGGAGCCAAAAGCCCAGCAGCCTGAGCATGTAGTTGAGGAATGCCTGCAAAAGATCGGCAAAAAACCATCGTTTATCAGCGGGACAGGCAATAAGTTTGTCACCTTTTTAATGCAATATATTTTTACAAAAAAACAGGCCGTGAATATGATGGGTGATAGCATGCAGAAAATGTACCGGATAAAGGATTAATTATTCTAAAATATTAATTCCTGGATGGAAATATCCCCTGCAAGGCGATCAGATAATTAGTACATAAATAAGGCGTTATGGTTTGAAATGGCTGCCCGCCGCCGGAAGCTTGTATGGATGCAGCGCCCAGGTTGACGTTGGGGGCGGAAGTTGTATAAGTTTTTAACAGGGTGGCATTTGGCCCCGAGCCGGTTGCCGGCCCGGCAGCCAGGTAAGTTGTACTGCCCGGGAAGGCGGTTGTGCCCGGACCAGGGTTTACCGACAAATTATGTGTATGTGAAGGGATGTTCGATGTCAGTAGCGTGGTATTTACTGCACCGCCCACCTGGCCTTCGGTAAAGCCGTTGCCCACACCTATCGGGACCCTGCCCTGCAGATCGGGCAATGCAAAATTGTTGGTGCCGTTACCGCCGTAGGTAGTGCCCAAAATTGAAAACAGGGCGGTATTTTGGCTTATGGATAATAGCTGCCCCTGGCAAATGGCAAATCCGCTGATGGCAAAGTTGCCGCCAAATAAAAACATCATTCCTAAATACGGGTCCATAGTGTAGATTTTAAGTGAATAACCGGGTTAAATGATTGTACATCAAGTATAAAGCTTTTTTTGGATAATCAGCAAATAATTACTTGAATAAAATAACTGTGTTAGGGCTAAAAGGTAAAGTTTCAAACGCGCAAAATGGACTTAAGACTTTCGACTTTAGGCTTTCGACTTAACCCCTTCCCAGCTTTCCCGGCGATATGCCGAACTTCTTTTTGAAAGCATTGCTAAAATGCTGAACCGAGGAGTAGCCCAGTTCAAAAGCAATCTCGCTTACCGATTTTGTCTTTTCCAGCAGGTCGTTTTTGGCCAGCTCGAGCCTGGTTTCGGCCAGGTAGCCGAACACCGTATTGCCAAAGGTCTCTTTAAAGCCTTTTTTTAGTTTATACTCGTTAATACCGGCCACCTTTGCCAACTCCGACAGGCCCGGCGGCATGTCCAGGTGCTTGATCAGATATTCACGGGCGTAAACAATTCGCTCCTTGTCGTATTCCGTTTTTAAAAACTTCGGGCCCGATTCCCTGGCCTTATTATATGCCTCGGCCTGTAACACCAGCAGTTCGATGCTTTTGGATAGCAGGAACATCTTCTTCAACTCCGGCTGGTATTTGCAATCCACAATGGCGTTTATACCATTCAGCATATTAATATCCATAAACAGGCTATTTGGGCTAAGGGCAACGGTTTTTCCCTCCATAACGTTTTCGCCGAAACGTTTCAGCACATCGTTCGCTCCTTCGGTTATCCTTAAAAAGGCGTCTTTGGTAAACTGCACCAGGAAGGAGTTTACATACAGATCATCGTTTTTCAGCGTCCCCTCTCCGGTTTGCGAATAGAACAGGTTATGCTGGTATTTACTTAGCTCAAAAGGTTTGTCGAAATGCTGGTTGTTGATGGTGGTTTTACCCTTCATGTTAAAGTATAGCGTTACCATGTCCAGGTCACCTTTCCATTCCATTTCAACAGGTTCGTTATAGTGCCAGTTAGAATAGCCCATGCGGATCCCGTCGAAATACCATTGCTGCATTTTGGCATCGGCGAAGGGCAGGGTGATCTCCATTGTGTTTTCAACCAGACGACTGGTGTTAAAATCCTCACCCGACAAATCGTTACGGTGTAATACCTGGTTATCCGCTTTGTTTTTTATTTCGAAACCCATTTTTATCCCGATGATATAACTTTTGCTCCGTTTGATGTAACTTGCAATGCCGGTTTTCGCCGCACATTTGTCTCACCCCACCCACTCTGTCGGCTTTGCCGGCATCGCCCGTGAAAGGGAGAATGAAGAGGGACGGGGGTACCTATTAAACTCGCATGCATGCTGTAAGTTACAGGTTTAATTGAAAATTGTCCATGAACTTTAAAAAATTAAGACAAATGATTAAGGAAAAAGGAACCGGAAATATTATTTCCAAAACCATAAGCGTAAATTCTTTTATCAGGCTGCATGTCAGCATCGGCGGCCTTGTTGAACTGATACAGTGCGAAGAAGAAAAGGTGATCATCGAGACGGACGATAACCTGGTTGATTTCATCTCAACAGAAAACTCGGGCCGCACACTCTATATTACCGGTGAGGGCAAATGGCGCATTGCCGAATTTACTTCGCTGCGCATCAAGGTATTTTATCGCCAAATATTTAACCTGTATAACGCTTCCGAAAAGGGCGAACTGGTCTGCGGTAACACCCTCCGCTCTGGCGAACCGGTCGAGATCAAGATACACAGCGACAGGAGCAGCACAGCGCTGGACGTGGATGCCGTTTCGGTTAAACTAATCACCGCCTGCGTGGGCGACGTAAAGCTGAAAGGCGAATGCACTTTGCTGGATATCAACGCCAAGTCGGAAGGCAACCTGGACGCCCGGGAAATGAAGGCCAAAAATGTGGTGCTAAAAAATTACTCACAGGGCAATATCGACCTGTTTGCCGATGATACGATCACCATCAGCAATTACGGGCAGGGCAACATACGTTACTGGGGCACGGCAGTTTTAAAGAACATTAAACACTACGGCGACGGCGAAGTGAGGCACCAGTTAGTTGATTAGTTAGTCATTGGTCAATAGTCATTGGTCATTAGTTGGGATGGCGGGCTTCAGCGGCTTGCCTCCCTTTATAACTCTTACAACCCTTACAACTTTCCCACTAATCATGGTAGAAATATTTAAAACCAATGTTACCGGTAAAAGGGTAGCCGGGCGGGTGTTAAAGGCTTTACACTTACACTTGCCTGCTTGCTCTTTTAATTTCGATCTGGAAGATTGTGACCGGATCCTGCGTGCGCAAAGTGAAAGCCTGGCATTACAGGTTAATGAGGTGATCGCAGTTGTAAAACGCTGCAATGTGGAGATCAGTTTGTTTGAGGATTGAGGCGGCTTTAAAGCCACCTGTATACCCGCTTAACCTCCGGCCCGCTTTTGTTCTTCTTCGGAGCCGGATTTGCTCTCTGTTTTATTGAGTTTGCCGCTGCCAAAGCGATAATTAAAGGTTACAATAACCGCTCGTGAATAAAAATGCGAATAACCATATTGATTGAGGTTGAGGTAATGATCGGTGGCGCCCCGGCCCTCGGTGTTCAGCACATTGTTTGCGTTGATAGTGATGGAGCCCTGGTCGTGAAATAGCTTTTGTTTTAGCGCAAAGGTTAACACAGCATAAGCGCCAAATACTGAACCAACGAACTGACGTTTTGATTCATATTCAAAATCGGCCTCCGCAGATAATTTGTCGGTGCAGCGGAAACTGTTGTTTGTGACAAAATCAATAGTGGCAAAGCCGGGATCATCCAGGCTAAACCCATCTGCACTGCCGTTGAACAGGTTTTGATAAAAAGTAGCGGTAGTATTAGTGGTAAACCATTTTGCCAGCTCTTTATTATAACTGATGTTCACGTTCCACGAGTGTGCACCTTGAATATTGGTAGGCCTGCGTGTAATGGTTGTTTTATCCGAATCAAGATAATATAGCGTGCGCAGGTAATTGCGGTCTATGTCATAAGCTGCGGTGATAAAAAATGTATTCTGCCAGGACCAGGTGACTTCCGAATGCCAGTTGAGGTCGGGTTTTAAATTCGGATTTCCCTCAAAATAAATGGTAGGCGAAAGCGGCCGCCTGAAGGGCACCAGTTCATGATAATCGGGCCTGTCAACCCGCCTTCCGAATTGGAAATTCAATGTGTTTTGGTCATTAAGTTTATCGTTAAAAAACAGCGTTGGGAACAATTCGAAATTATTTTGATCCACGGAGGCGTTCGTAAAAAGCTGCTGTCCTTTCATAACCGATTGCTCGGCGCGTAAGCCAGCCTGTACCGTCAATTTTCGGTAGTGCCCGTTAAAATTCACGTAAGCGGCGTTGATGTTTTCGCTGTTGATATTATAATCGCTCAGGGCCGGATCGATCACATTTTGTCCGCCCGACTGTCTGTAATACGTGCTGTTATTAAAGGTTTTTACATAGCTGGATTTAAGGCCGGTTTCCAATTTACCGTTGCCGGGTAATGGCTGCACATAATCAGCCCTGGCCCCAAAAATGTGCAATGTTCTTTGTTCGTCAATAAATATATTGTCCTGGCTTAAAAAACTCCCCGATGGATCATAGTTAATGGTAGTGTTGTACTGCCCTGGCCGGTAGCGGTAGTCGGAATAATTAACGTCTGCCGACCACAGTCTGCCCGCTGTATCCGGTTTATGCAATAATTGAACGCCCGTGGTGTAATTAAACGGTTTGTCGGCGTTTAATGCCGAAAAATTTTCGCTGCCTGTTTTAATCCGGTTTCTGTCAGCGATAGTCATCGCGGCGGTAAGGTTATTGTTATATCTCCGGTCCGAAACACTGCCTGTCAATGTCAATGTGGTTTTTTTTGAAAGATAAAGGTCGAGCCCTGCCGAAGAATTGTAAGCCCTGTTAAGCGTCGTGCTGCTATTGGTCGACACTTGTTCAGTAGATAAAGCATCGCCATTCATGATGTCGCTGGTAACTGCGTTTACAAATAATCCTTTGCTGTAACTGTAGCTGTTATTTAAATACAGGTTGAACTTATCACTTTTGTAGTTGAGCACCAGGCTGCTATTGTAACGGCTAAAATTCCCCTGCCCAAAACTTTCGGTAACGCTTCCGTTCAACCCGCTTTTGCTGTTTTTTTTCCTGATGATATTGATAATGCCGCCAGTCCCTTCGGCATCATATTTTGCCGATGGGTTGGTCATGATCTCGATCTTCTGGATATCAGATGATGGCGTACTGACCAGCAGGTTAGCCAGGTCATCAGCAGACAAATAGGTGGTTTTACCATCGATGGTGACGTTGACGCCCGATTTGCCATTAAGCGTTATCTGCCCGTCCGGTGTTACCTGCACGCCGGGTAATTTCTTGAATAATTCAAGCGCGTTGGTGCCCGTATTGGCAATATTCTGATCTATATTGATCACGGTTTTGTCAATCTGTTTTTCAATAAATGGCGACTGCGCCGTTATCGATACTTCGCGGAGTGTGGTGGACGAAGGACTTAAAGTTAGTACGCCGGCATCCGCAAGGCTGTCTGTTGGCGTGATGGACAGGCCTGATTTTATTATGGTTTTATAGCCAATAAGATCGGCCTCAATAGCATAACTGCCCCACGGTAGATTGTTAAAGATAAAATCCCCCGAACGATCGGCAGATGCAGTTTTATAAACCATGGTATCAGTAAGCTTTTTCAACCGGATGAGGACCGACGATAGGGGCGTTTTTTTCTGGTCGGTTACTTTCCCTTTGATCGTACCCTGTGCAAAGGAGCGACAACTGAAAGCACAATAAATGATTGAAAACACTAGTAATAGTTGGAAAACGGATTTCATTGCGTAGAAATTTTGACCAATGATAGCCCTAAATGAAGTCCGGAATTGGGCCCTTAGGCAGACAGGAACCTGCTGCCCCTTTACCGGCAAATTCGGCATGCAAACACCGTCGGGATGCTAACTGGCTGTATTCAGGGGGCGGTTTTGCCTTTTGGTCGACGATCTGCCTGTCCAATTGCTAAAATGGCTATACTTGTTTTATGAATTTGTTCGACAGGCTCTTATCAGTTCACAAAAAGTACCGCTGGCTAACCCATATCGCCTATTGGGTTATCGTATTACTGGTGGATGTCAGCTCGAGCAAATATCACGACGGTCCGAAAGGAAGTTACGGTTTTGAATTTCTCACTGATTTTTTATATGAGATAACCTATATCATTTCCGCCTACAGCCTGGCCTATTTTATCATACCGCGATTCTTTTACCGCAAAAAGTACGTTTTATCGGTTATCGCTTTTATTATACTAAGTTATTTTACCTGTGCGCTGGGCCGCATCATCATCGTAAAAATATGTGAGCCGCTGGCTGGCATACCGCCTAAAGCATTTGAGACCTATGTGGAAATACTGACGGATATCCCCAAGCTGTTGTATGTCTATTTTTTCCAGATCATGGCTGCCGCCTTTGTTTTTGTCTTCTTCAAAATATTCAAGGACCAAGTCGAAGTGCAAAAGCGGGCGCTTACCCTGGAAAAGGAAAAAGCCGAAACGGAATTGAGACTGCTTAAAACACAACTCAATCCCCACTTTTTGTTTAATACACTTAATAACATTTATTCGCTCTCGTTTACCTCATCACCTGCTACATCCGAATCCATTGCCCGGCTTGCTGAAATACTTGATCATATCCTTTACCGCTCCGATACACTGTTTGTACCGCTCCCGGCAGAGATCGCCTTAATTAAAAACTATATCGAACTGGAAAAATTGAGATACGATGAGCGGCTAACTGTAAATTTTGATACCAGCATTGAACAGGATGCGGTGATAGCGCCTTTGATCCTGCTTTCATTGGTTGAAAATGCTTTTAAACATGGCGCAAGCGATGATACCGGCGCCCCGGTGATCAATATCGACCTGAGCGTAAGTGAGGACGTATTTATGTTTGACATTACAAACACCGTAGCTGAACATGAAGAAGATCATAAAAAAGCGTCCCGCGACCGTATCGGTTTAAATAACCTCCGGCGGCAACTGGACCTGATCTACGGAAAAGATTATAGCCTCGGGGTAGACCGGAAGGCCAATGCATTTAAAGTGCATTTAATGATCAAGCTAAAACCAGCAAACGTTTATGAAAAAGATCAGGTGTTTGCTGGTTGACGATGAGCCGCTGGCTATTTCATTGCTTCAAAAACATATCGACCAGATTGATTTTATGGAGGTTGCTGCAACTTGCCCCAATGCGCTGAAAGCCCTTGAACTTCTGAAAAATAGCCAGATCGACCTGATGTTCATGGACATCAGAATGCCTGCTATAACCGGAATCGATTTCCTGAAAATGTTGCGCCATCCCCCTAAAGTAATTATTACCACTGCCTATCGCGAATATGCCTTGGAGGGCTATGACCTGGATATTGTTGATTACCTGCTAAAACCCATAACATTCGACAGGTTTTTTAAGGCGACGGAACGTTTTCTGAGAAATAGCGACCTCGCGGTGCCCCTGGCCGCCCCGGCAAACACAGGGCCGGCCGACTTGTACATAAAATCGGCCCATAAAAACATCAGGTTAAATCCCGATGACATTTTGTACATGGAAAGCCTGAAGGATTATGTAAAAATTTATACCATTAACGACACAATTACTACCAAACAAAAGATAAGCAATATGGAGGCGGAATTTGCCGGCAAAGGCTTTTTACGCATTCACCGTTCCTTTATTGTCAATTTAAAACACCTTAATGCCTTTACAGCAAGTGATGTTGAAATAGGTAAAAAGGAACTTCCTATAGGTGAAAGCTACAAAGAGTTTGTTTTTAAAAGACTTGGAAGGCCATAGCGTAGCAATGGCTACAAAAATGTTTATCCCGACCTTAAAATCAGTCGCAAGAGAAAGGCATTATAAACTTCTTCAATTTGTCCGTTGCCCGCGTTCGTACTTTAAAATAAGTATTACCAGGGCAGCAACGCTCAATGACACACAAATTATAGATCCTTCGTACCCAAATGTGCCGCCAGTGAGCAAAGTAGAGCCCTTTAAGGTATGGCTGAAAATCGGGCTTGATGAAGTGCCGCTCACGTCAAAGCCCAATACTGGCCCTTGCAAAAAGTTCCATGCAAAGTGCAGGCAAATGCCAAAGTACAGGTTTTTGGTGTAGATATAATTAATGCCGAATAAAAGGCCTCCAATTAATATCGCCATTATGGGCAACAACGATGCAGTTGCCCCTGGGTTGTCCAAATGAACAAACATAAACAGTAATGCACTGATGCCAAGCGCTATCCATTTGTTCAAGCTTTGCAGCAGGTTATTCAAAATATAGCCCCTGAAAAATAACTCTTCGCCAAACGCCACCAGCCCAAAAATAAGAACGGTAAAAAGGAAGGGGCCGGGTAAGAATGATGCGCCGGAAAATTGAAGCACATGCAAGGCCATCAATAACAACGCGCCGATGCCGATAACCCCAAAAGCCACTAACAGTCCAAGCCGGGCGTAACTACTGTTCCATTGAAAGCCAAGGGAAAAAAAGCTGCGCCGGTCGACGAATTTTCTGAATACCCAGGCGCTTATAAAAAAGCTTATGTTGACAACCAGTACTTCGATAAATAAGGTTACGGAAGGTGAAAAAGGATGGTTTGAGGATCCTTTGACTGCAGAATTTACCACCGACGACAATAGTATATAAAATAACAGGAAACAGATAAAGCAAAGGATGGCGCGCAGCCAGCCGTAAGCGATGAGGGGTTTTGGCGATGATACCATAATTAAAGCAAATTGGATTTTAGACAATAAGGGCCGGCATAAGTTACCGCAATAAAACATGAAATGGTAAAACGGATAATTTTATCTTACCCGTTCGGCCACCGGCGCCAATTCTTTTAAATCACTTTTAGGCTTATCCAGGTAAAAATAGGCCACAGCTGAGTAATCGTCCACACGGTAAAAATTCACCCAGCCTTTTGGGAAATTGCTGTCGGATAATTTCTGAGGATGCTCAAACAGCCGGGTAAAGCTGGTTAGGCCGGCAACCGTTACCGGGACAAACGGGATGCCCCTGGCTTGTATAGCCTTTACCAGGTCATTGCTGCCTCCGCCGATCTCCTGTATCGCAGCTTTAAAGTTATATTCAAAATAGATCGCATCCGGGATATGGAATCGATAAAAGGCGTATTGCTTTTTTGCGGTATCAGCCACCAGACAGCCCTGGTATAAATTGGTAAAGGTTCCCTCGCCCCAGCCGGTGCCGATATAATCTTCGGAGCCTGTTCCGTTAATGGTGGGGTATTTTTTATCGCCGTCGATATACATTTTTACCTCGCCTTCGCCCCACCAGGTATCGCCATAGGCGGGGTCCACATTAACGCCAACATTCACTCCTAAAAATCGGCCCCGGCCCTTAACCTCGGGCAGCAATTCAAAATCAGTCCCGGGTGCGGAATGTATGGAACGATTCCAGCAGGCATGAAAATAAAGCATGTCTTCCTGCGCCTTGTCCAGTGTGATATAATCTATATCAAAAAACAATAGGTTCAGATTGGCGCCGCTTTCGTTGGTCAGCACCACTTTTGCGCCCTTTTTAAATGGCATGGGAATATAGCAGTTAAAGCTGCGCCCCTCCGGGTCTGTAAACAAAGCCGACTGGAACGCTGTCAAATGCCCTAGGCCGGTACAAAAAAAGTCGCCGAAAGGCACATCCACAGCAGGCTTATCTTCGCCGTCCCAATACATACGCAAACGCAGCGAACGCAGCATGGCGGGGCTACGGTTATCGATAGTGAACCACATGCGCTGGATAATGCCGGCTGATTTTACCTCGAGCAAGGTTTTACTTTCCCCGGCGTTCAACGATTCAAAAGCATTGCCTTTAGCGCCATTATTGGTTTTGCCGCCTTCGCCTTTTTGGCCGTTCAGGTTCTCAAAACTGCTCATGTGCGATTGCGCGGCTTTGGGCATGGTGTATAATTCCTGGGCGGATGCCTTTGTGAGCAAAAGTGGCAGTAGCAGTAGAAAACGGGTTGCGGTTTTCATGATGGTTATTTTGGTATAAATGGGTCTATTGGGTTGGAGGAATAAAGCTAAGGAAATAATTTGAGGCGGGATGAAAACTGCGTGCGGTTGCCTGGGTAGAAGAAATCTGATAATCGGGGAATACCCGCGGTGATGCTGCGCAAAAAAAAGGTCAAGCGAAACACGCCCGACCTGGTTGGTTAAGTTGACCCGATAGCTATCGGGTGGTTGATTTGGTTGAGCAGATCAAAATGGATTGGTAAAAGCTCAATCCAACTTAATCAACCAAATCACTTTCAATTGCTACTGCACAGCCACCAAAAGCGTACCTGATTTTTTACTGGTATCAAATGTAAAAGAGGCTATTTTTATATCCTTTGCAGTCAAAAAGTATTTTAGCGTACTGCCTTGCGTCCCGGCAGGGTCCTCAATCACGTTAATGTCCGAATTTTGCCTTATGGTAATTATGCCGCCTGTAAATGCAGCAAATGCAAGTGTAGGGGTGTTATCATTTTCGTCTTTAGGCTCAAATATGGCAGCGTAGGTATATGCCCCGTTAGCCCGCATGATTACGTATTGCGAGCTTGTACCGATTTCAAGGTCCTTTACGGAATAATAAGAGTTGCCGCTCTCGTCTTTTTGTAAGAAATCGCCTTTGAAATTTGAAAAGTCATTAGTAAGGCCGAATGCAGCTTTCAAAATGTTCCTGGCGATATTTAATGATTTCTCAGCCTGTGCTGTTGCGTCCGAAGTTTGCGCTGTACTGCAAAAAGGCAATATCAGCAGGCATAGCGCCGCAATTAATAGGTGTGCTTTTTTCATGTGATTGATTTTTTGATCGGTTTTTTTCAATTGTTTATTTATGTTCCGGGGTGAGTGTCTTTAGTATCAATAATTCATCATTAAAACATCCAGGAGGGGGTTCTCCGTTTTATCATCATAAACCTGCATATATGGCAGGTCGATTCGGAGCCTGGAATGCTATCCTGTTTATTCGCGGCAGAGATAGGGACAAAAAGCTTTCTAAAGCTACCGGGAATCTGCAATATTAAAATACCATTTATAGGGTATTTTTTTATTATGGATATTTAATATAAAAAATTCAATATCTTTCTAATCTTATTCTAATGTCGATACCCTGATTATTGATATGAAGTATACCGGCGTTTTTGTTTTGCTGATCGTAACAAGCTGTTTTGCCGTGCGTGCGCAAACCATCAGGCAATTAATTGATTCGGCACGATCCTATAAAAGCAGCAATTATTCAAAAGTTATTTCATTTGCGGGCGCCGCGTATAAAAAAGCCTTAGCCGATAAACAAACCAAACTTGCCGGCGAAAGCGCCCTGATGCTTGGCGAAGGGAATTACCTGGCGGGCAGTTACAAAGAAGCATTACGCTGGTACTTCGAGGCGGAAAAAACATATATCGGCATTAATGATAAGGCCGGACTGGCGGAGCTGTATAGCGAGATGTGTGTATTCTACGTCAAAAATAAAGCGTTCGCCGGGGCGGACAGTGTTAGCAAAAAGGCCATTGCGTATTCAAAAGCTGCAAAAAACATCTCCCAACTGGCTACCTCGGTAAATAACCGCGGGCTGATGTTTATGGATGAGGGAAAGACAGACAGCGCGATCGCCTCCTTTCGGTCGACCTATTTGCTGTATAAAAAGCTCAAGGATAAAATAGGCATGGCCTATAGCCTCGATTATTTGTCGTCCGAACAATCTGAGAAGGGCCAATACGCAAATGCCCTGCAGGCCATGAATGAGAGCAAGCAGCTGCGGGCCGGAACGGGCGACAAAACAGGTGAGGCCATTGCGGTGAACAATATTGGTGAACTATACCTGAAAGAAAAAAAACCGGCCGAAGCTGCACCCTATTTCATTGATGCCATTGCAAAAGCGCATGCATTAAACTACCCCGACCTGGAAATATATGGCTATAACATGCTTGCGCAAACCTGGCAGCAGCAGGGCAAGTTTAAAGAAGCCTATGAGGCTCAGCAAAAATATGTTGAGTTGAATCAAAAATTGGAGGAAGCAAAAAACACCAAAGCCTTGCTGGAATTGCAAACGCGCTATGAAACCAATAAGAAGGAAACGCAAAACAAATTGCTAAAGGCCGAAAATAACGCCCAGCAGATAAAATTGAGCCTTAACCGTATTGGCATTTATGCGTTACTGGCCATTATAGTGCTGAGTGCCCTTTTATTTTATTTATTGTACAATAAGTATAAGCTGAAACAACAGGCCCGCTTTAACGAGGCAATGGTAGCCGAACAGCGCTTACGGTCGCAGGGGATCATGGATGCCGAAGAAAATGAACGCCGTCGCCTGGCGATGGAACTTCATGATGGCGTTGGGCAAATGCTGAGTGCTGCCCGGCGGCAGGTGGAGCTCAATAATGCAAATGGTACAGATGAAGAGGCTTTGAAAATGCTCGATGATTCCATTACCGAGTTGCGGGGTATTTCGCACAGTATGATGCCGCCGTCGATATTAAACAAAAGCCTGGAACAGGCCATAAGGGAATTTGTTGGGCGGATGAATACCAATGGGTCAATTGCCATATCGATCGATTGGGTTAATACAGATGGCCTTGAACTGGATAAAACCATTACCCTGATGTTGTACCGGAGTATGCAGGAAATAATTACCAATATATTCAAGCATGCCAGGGCCACCGCTGTTCATATCGAATTGGTGAACCATGGCGCCGACCTTACCCTGATGATATATGACGATGGCGTTGGGTTTGATAAAGAAAAACTTTTGCAAACCGGCAAAGGGCTGGGTTTAAAAAACATCCAGTCGCGTGTGGCCTATGTCGGCGGTAGCCTGCAAATTGATACAATGCCCTCAAAAGGCGTTACCTATACCATTGAAATACCCCTGCCAGTTACCAACTGAAATGGAGAAAATAAAAATAGTTTTAGCTGATGACCACCAGATCCTACTGGATGGTCTCAGGGCGCTTTTTGAAAAACAGGAAGCCATTGAAATAGCAGGTGTGTACAATAACGGGGCCACCCTGTTTGAAGACCTGAAACGTACCGTGCCGGATATTGCTATAATCGACATCAATATGCCCGGGCTTAACGGGCTTGAACTTACTTTAAGGATAAAAAAGGAATTTCCGGCCATTAAAGTGATCACGCTTTCCATGTTTGATGATATCGTGCACATTATGCAGCTCATCAAAGCGGGGGTTTCGGCTTATTTGTTCAAAAATATAAGTAACAGTGAACTGTTTGAAGCTATCCGGGAGGTGGAAAAGGGCAATACTTATTTCCCGGCGGAAGTATCGGCAAAAATAGCGGCCTATACCCGGTCCGAAAAAAGCAGGCAGTATGAAGTGCCGGGGCCGGTACTTACCAACCGCGAACTGGAGATCCTGAAACTGATCGCTTTGGAATACAGCAATGCCAAAATAGCCGATACCTTATTTATCAGCGAACGCACGGTTGAAACCCATCGTAAAAATATGCTCCGCAAGGCAAATCATAAAAATATGGTGGGGCTGCTTAAATATGTGCTTGATAACCATTTGATTTGATGACCCCGCTACAGTAATTTTCAATAGCAACATGGGGTTAAAAACTTGGGTGTTAGACACGTAAACCTGCAGCTAAAATTCCCTCCCTGGGGAGGGGCGCGCTGGATTGTGAAGTGGGGGGAGGGGTTTCGCCGCCACGTTGGAGGACAGTGAACACTTGAAACGGTTGTTTAAATAGCTTGCGAAACCCCTACCTCCCCTTCCCCAGGGAAGGAATCGCACGTGCCCCCTGCTTTTTTAAATCTTTCGAACACCAAGTTTCTTACCCATCGCTTTGCGGCAATTACATTCCCTGTTTTTGAAAGCTATTGCCGGACCCCGCCGCCCCTTAAAATACACCATATGCGGTATATACACAAAAAATGATCTTCCTATTTTTGATAACCCCAATTAAAAACGAATGATCATTTGTAAGCCGTGAAGTGGAAAAAAGTACTACCCGATCCGTCCTTCTGGATATTGCTGTCGGTGAATGTTTACCTGGTGTACAAATATGAGCAGAACCCCAATATTTTCTCCACCCTTATTTGGCTTTACTGGTCGCAGAGCGTCATATTTGGTTTTTTTACTTTTTTAGATATCCTTACTACTAAAAAGGCAGATCTGTCGACCCAGTTGCAGCCAAGCTTAGCGGCAGACGATAAACCCAATGACGAAAAAGGAATTATTGACGCTACAGCATGGGTGTTCCTTTTCCACTTTGGCTTCTTTCATTTCGTCTATTTCATTTTCCTGATCACCATGACCAAATTGAGCCTTTTCGATTGGACGTTTTTTAAATATTGCATCCTTGTTTTTTTGGCGTACCAACTGATCAATTTCATACAACGCAAAATACAAAACCACAATAAGCCTGCGGATATCGGCAGGATGTTCTTTACGCCTTACGTGCGCATTATACCTATGCATTTATGCATTCTGGTCCCGGCATTTCTGCATCTAACAAGCCTTACGGTTTTCCTGGTACTCAAAGTGATAGCCGACGTGTTGATGTACGTGTTAACCAGCAATAATTATCAAAAAACCCCGATGGCTGAGGTAACCACCATCAATATCCAATCGATCAATTCACCCGACTAATTTTTTAACCATAAATTATTCTATCATGATCATTTTAGTAAATCACAAGATCAACAACCCCGAAAGCTTTTGGGGCTCCGCACAGGCAAACCTGCCAAATTTACCTGAGGCTAATGTAAAAAGGGTTTTACAGGCTCTCCCAAACACCGACATGACAGAGGCTACCTGCCTATGGGAAGCCGAAAGCATTGACGCACTGGACAGCTACCTGCGCAGTAAAGTTGGCGACACCAGTAAGGAAACTTATTACGAAGTGAATGTTGCCAATGCTATTGGCCTGCCTGCGTAGTTAAGTCGAAAAGGCGCTAGACAGAGTTAGATCTGTTTAAAAATCACAACAGTCATTGCCGTCGGCTTTAGCCGACGGACTAATGACAAATAAACCAAAGGCTTTAGCCAAAACACATCAGATAATTTGGGCTAAAGCCCATTAATAGGGCTGATTTTTACCCGTTGACTTCAGTCAACGGCAATGAAAAATAAATGCGAGTCATTTTTAAACAGCTTCTTAGTTTTAGAAACTTAAGTCTTTCGAATTAGCTAAATAGTCGTTTTTTGTCTGTTTTATCTTTAGTCAAAAATAGCGTCCATTTTATCCAGGCTTTGTTCCAGACCAATTTGGGCGAAGTTGCTTATGGTGCCAAATTCAGCGTATTCCGTAACGGTCATTTCCGTTTTGCCTTTTGCAATTGCTTTAAAAGTTACAACGGTTCTGATGTCGACGGGAAAGTCAGGTGGCATACCTAATTTCGTAGGGTCGGTTTTGTTGCCGTTTTCGTCTGATAAGCTCTGAATAAACTCAATGGAGCTTAGCGGAATAATTTTTACATACTCCCAAACGGAATAGAATTCCTGGCCACCCATCTCGGGTGGGGCTTGCATACTGACGATTGATCTGCCGCCTTCCCTAAAATCAATTTTTGCTATGGGTGATGTAAAATGTTTTGGTCCCCACCAGCGTTTTACAAGTTCAGGGTCAACCCAAACCTGCCAAACCAGCTCAACCGGGGCGTTAAATGTTTTCGTAACTTCTATTTGCTTAGCCATGCCTGTTATAATGATTGGATTTTATTTTTTTTTGATAACGCTATGCATTCTGCAGCGCTTCAATATCAAATTTTCGCATTTTCAAAAATGCCTGCACAACTCGAGGCCCCTTTTCAGGATCCGACATGAGTTGACCCAATATGGTTGGCACCACCTGCCAGGATAATCCGAACTTATCTTTACACCATCCGCACATACTTTCCTCACCTCCGCAGGCAATCAGTTTGTACCAGTAATGGTCAATTTCGGCCTGGTCTTTACAGGGGATAACAAACGAAACGGCTTCGTTAAATTTAAATTTAGGGCCGCCGTTTAAGCCCATAACAAATTGGCCGTTGAGCTCAAAATTTACAACCATCCCTGAATCATGGATGATTTTTGAACCAGGAAAAATTGTGCAGTAAAAATCTGCTGCTGCCCTGGCCTGGCCATCAAACCATAAGCAAGGATACATTGGTGCGTTCATTTTATTTAAGTTTTAATTGTTTCTTTTTGAACAAGCGTCAAGAACCAAGAAGAAGAAATGTGCTATACACCCTTCCAAACTAATCTCTAACCTCTAATCTCTAACCACTAATCTCTCTTCCCTGCATCTCATTCAGCAAATCATTCATCGCGTTCAACCGGCCCTCCCACATTTTGCGGTAGGGGTCTACCCAATCAGCTACTTCTTTCATTTTGTTGGGATTAAATTGATAATAAATTTCCCTGCCCGATTGGGTTTGATTCAGCAAGGCACATTCCGTTAAAATCTGGATGTGTTTGGAGATGGTTTGCCTTGACGAGTTAAAGTTTTCGGCAATTGCTCCTGGTGTCATTGCGCCTAAAGCCACCAACGCCAATATCGCCCGGCGTGTTGGGTCGGCTATGGCCTGAAATACATCTCTGCGGGTTTCCATTTTATGCAGTTATCTGACTGCAAATATAATGCAGTTATTTGGCTGCGCAAATTTTTAGTGATTTATTTTGACCTTGCGTATAGTTTTGGCTTTAATTCTTGTGATTTAAATCCGAAATGGAAAATCCGAAATCCGAAATCAAAAAATCATTCATACCGTAGCGCTTCGATCGGATCTAATCTCGAGGCTTTTTGGGCGGGATAATAGCCAAAGAAGATACCTGTAACCGCGCAAACCACGAATGACAGCACTACTGATGATTCAGAAATGATTGTCGGCCAGCCCAGTGTCAGCGTAACAATTTGGGTTGACAGGAAGCCTACCAGTACCCCGATAATCCCGCCGGTTATACTGATCAATACGGCCTCCATCAAAAATTGCATTAAAATATCCTTACCGCGCGCGCCTATTGACATGCGTAGTCCTATTTCTTTTGTTCGTTCAGTAACGGAAACATACATGATATTCATAATGCCGATACCGCCTATCACCAGCGAAATACCGGCAACCACGGTTAATAAAACAGTGAGCAAGCCGCTTGTTGAACTCAGGGTAGCGATCAGTTCCTGTTGTGTGCGCACGGTAAAGTCATTGTCCTCCGCAGCGGTTAAACGGTGCGAATCCCGTAATATATTGGTCATTTCAGTAACGGCAGCGTCGGTTTCCTGTTCATTAATAGCTGAAGCGTAGATGTTTGAATAATAAATGGTAGCTAATATTCTTTTTTGAACGGTTGTGTAAGGTGCAATTAAAATATCATCCTGGTCCTGACCGAATGCGTTAAATCCTTTTGGGCTAAGCACACCGATGATCTGGAAGGGGATACGTCCAAAACGGATAACCTTACCAATTGGGTTTTCGCCGTTTGGAAACAGATTATCAATAACCGTTTGCCCGATCAGGCACACCTTTGCTGATGTTAAAACATCGTTTTGCGTAAATGCTATGCCGTCTTTCAACGATAGCTTCCTGATATCGAGATATTCAGGGCTAACACCCGACATTTGCGTGGGCCAGTTCAAAGCCCCGTTAATGGCCTGCCCCCTGGATGTTACCGCCGGCGATAATTCTGTAATGTATTGCGCGTTTGCCTTTAAAGCGACAATGTCTTTTGAAGTTAATGTTTGAAAACTTGTCCCTGCAATTCTTACTCCTCCATTCAGATTACTGGCCGGCTGAACGGTGATCATGTTCGTCCCCATGTTGGATAAGGAATCGTGAATGCTTTGCTTTGAACCCTGTCCAATGGCAACCATAGCAATAACCGAACCCACGCCGATGATAATACCAAGCATTGTTAAAAAAGCCCTTAATTTATTGCGTTGAAGGGCTTTAAGCGCTATCCGTATCAGGTTTATTAAACTCATTTCTTTTGGTCATTGCTCATTCGTCATTCGTCATTAGGTAGTTCACTCAGTAATTCAATAAATCAATAACTCAGTAACTCAATAATTCAGTAACTCAATCACTAACTCACTAACTCACTAATTCACTAATTGCTTAGTAGTCTTCCGTCGCCGGCAAATTTTCCAGTACCTCTTTTGCCGAACGTTTTATTTCTATTTTAGTGTCTTTTTGTATCCTGCCATCCCTTAGCTGTATCGTACGGCTGCTGAATGAGGCAATATCCGGCTCATGTGTTACAAATACGATGGTTTTTCCCTGGTGCTGGTTTAATTCCTGCATCAGGGCCATAATTTCGTAGGAGGTGCGGCTATCCAGGTTGCCGGTAGCCTCGTCTGCCAAAATCATTACCGGCTCATTTACCAGCGCTCTGGCAATGGCCACACGCTGTTGCTGGCCGCCTGAGAGCTGGCTTGGGGTATGGTCGTGCCGGTCGGCTAATTTAACCGACTCCAACGCGTGTATAGCCCTTTCGCGCCTTTCTGCAGCGCTCACATCCTTATTGTACAACAAAGGAAGTTCAACATTTTCGAGTGCGGTTGTACGCGGGAGCAGGTTATAAGCCTGGAAAACGAATCCTATTTTATGGTTGCGTAATTGAGCGAGTTCATCGCGCGATAGTTTTTTTACATCTACGCCATCCAAAAAATAATCCCCTATTGAGGGTTTATCCAGGCATCCCAAAATATTCAACAAAGTTGTTTTACCCGATCCGCTGCTACCCATTATGGTCACAAACTCACCAGCCTGCACATCAAAGGTTATACCCCTGAGCGCGTGCACGGTTTCGCTGCCCATAACAAAATCACGTTTCAGATCCTTTATCTCTAATATTTTTTTGCTCATCGGGTCCGGCCGCCTCCTGCAGGCCGTTTTGGCAGGAACGGGCTGCCGCCAGGTGATGTGCTTTTGCCTCCGGCACCAGTTGCCCCCCCTGTTATACCGGTTACCACCAGGTCATTGGCTGTAAGGCCTGATAGCACCTCCACATTCATATTGTCATTCAAGCCCACCTCAATCCGCTTCTGTACCAGTGTTTTGCCCTGTAGTAACCATACCAGGGCCCTTTGTTTATTTACGCCCGAGGTATCGTTGCGGCTTTTTGCGGTATGCGATACCTGGTTGGCCGCAGGGTTTCCGCCGGCGGCATTTCCTTTATGCATTTTTTTATGGCTCACCCTGCCTACGATCTTATAGTCCTTCATTAACGAGGAGTCGGGCGTAAACGCAAGCGCCTTGGCAGGGATCAGCATGGCATTATTTACCTCTTTGGTGTAGATAACGATATTGGCCGTCATACCTGGCTTTAGCTTCTGATCATCATTGGGCGCGTTGATGATGGTAGTATAAGTAACCACATTTGCGGATACGCTGGGATGCAGGCGTACCTCGGTCACCTTTCCGCCAAACTCGTCGTTTATAAAGGCATCTACTGTAAACGATGCACGGTTGCCGGCTTTCACATCACCAATATCAGCTTCATCCACATTGGCTTCCACCTCCATTTTGGTTATGTCTTTGGCGATGATGAAAAGGGTAGGGGTGCTAAAGCTTGCTGCAACTGTTTGACCTATGCTGACATTCCTGTTCAGGATCACCCCGTCGATCGGCGAATAAATATCCGCGTAAGACAAATTTTTCTGTGCTGACCGCACCTGTGCCTCTGCACTTTTTACGCCAGCTTTTGCCGCGTCGTAAGTATTTAGCGCAGTGTCGTAATCTGCCTTGCTGATGGCATCGGTTTTAAAAAGGATCTGCTGCCTTTCAAAGTTGTTTTTTGCGAATAAAAGCTGGCTTTGCGCGGTCAGTAAACTGCCCTTGTACTGATCGAGCGTAGCCTGTAATAACGATTTATCCAACTGCGCCAAAAGCTCTCCTTTTTTTACTTTCGAATTAAAATCAACATACAAAAACTGTATAATGCCCGATACCTGTGTACCTACTGTAACGGTATCAACTGGCTCAATTTTGCCCGTTGCGGTAACGCTTTGGGCAATGTAACCGGTGGTGGGCTTTTCGGCAACCACGGTAACAGGTGTTTCTTTTTTATGGAAGAACACGAACCAGATCAGCAGTATGGCTACCAATATCCCCGCAACAATTAGTATATTTTTTAAGTAAGGTTTCATGATGGCCAGCTTTATAGTTTAATAGGTATGCCCCGGTAAAAATCATATATCTTTAAAGTAAGCAGCTCGTTGTACTTAGCCTGTATAAAAGCCTGCTGCGCCTGTACGAACAGGTTTTTTTGTATCAAAAAATCAACCGTATTAATGGCGCCTACTTTTAGCTGCTCGTTTGCGATGCGGTACCCTTCCTTATTAAAGTCGTATCCTTCCAGCGCGGCTTTATACTGGCTTTTCGCATTACCCACATTAAGCCAGGCCCTTTCAACCGTTTGCGATAAGGTTATCCTGGCATTTTTGAGGTTAAGATCGGCCTGCTGAACGTTTATTTTGGCTTCTTCAACCTGTGTTTTCACCACCCTTTTGGTGAAAATGGGAACCGACAGTGTAACCCCCACCTGCTGGTTAAAATTATTATTGAGCTGCCCCGGGAAACTCCCCTGCCCGGTAACGTAGCCCGAGTTAAGCGACGCGCCGGCTACCAGGCTGGGTTTATATCCGGCCCTTGCTATATCCACACCATATTGGGCAGCCTTTACGCCCAACTCGCCAATCTTTGTATCAGGAAAGTTATTTAGCGCATTTTGCTCCACATCGTGAAATGCGGTGATAGTGTCTATCGGGACGATAGTGTCCGGTTTTACAATATCAAAATTTACATCGCTGGGCAAAAGTAAAAGCTGTTTTAAGGTAAGCAGGTCGCCTTTTTCGGTATTTTGTGCGGTTACCAGGGTGTATTGGTCGGTTGAGTGCTGTGCCTGCAACTGGATAAGCGCGTACTTCGCCACACTGCCCACGTTGTATTTTTGCTGTTCCAGTTTTACCTGGGCAAGCGAAGTTTTTACCAGGTCCGAGTCGGATATGATGTTTTCCTTATCCAATAAAACAGTAAGATAAGCCTGGGTGATCTGCAGGGTGATGTCGTTCTCCTGCTGTATAATGGTCAGGTTTGCCGCCTCAAGCGAAGCGTTTGCCTGGTTAATGGTATTTGTGAGCAGGCCGCCATTATATAAGGTGACGGATGAACTTATATTATAGGTGCCCGAAGCGGTAAATGATGAGCCACCGCCGCTGATCACGTTGCCCGCGCTGTCGACCGTAGTAAAACTGTTAGTATTTGAATGTTCGAAGTTTTGCGAGGCCGACCCCGTAAGGTTTGGCAAACGGGCTGCCTTTGCCAATAAATATTGCTGCCTGCTGGTTAGCGCCGATAGCCGGAAAGTATTGATCTGGATGTTATTTTTTTTGGCATAATCAATACATTTTACCAGGTCCCATTTTATGGTGGTCCCGATTAATGTACTATCCTGCGCATGGAGCCTATAAAAGCCGGTAAGTAACAATAGCAGCGTAAATATATATTTTGATTTTAACGGCATGGCCTAAATGATGAAACCGGCGAATTGGCTTTACGTTGTTGTTGATTGGTGATGTAATATAATTTGTGTTGAAAATGTTTGACCTGCTGATAGTTATAATGGCCTTTCATTGTAAAAACTTGATTACGTTGGTCAAGATTTGCGCCTAACGTATGCCTGGAGTCCGTAAGCTATCAACACAATTTTGAAATAAAAAATGATTTTGTTGCAGACCGATCCTGATTTAGTACAAAGGTCCCTGACGCGCAATCAAGTAAACATGATCGCTGTCATATTTATTGATGATAATATACATGTTTGTAAACTGCAGGTTGTAGCCAGCCCGATCGGGATGAATTTGACTTGCAGGGTAAATGATCTACCCAGGCGTGGTGCCATGAACACTATTTTACACCTGTTGTCAGCAAAGCCGACATCGGGAAAGAGACTTCCCCGTCTCCCCACCGCTCAATAATGCCTTCCCTGAATTGCCGGGCCACAACTTCAAAGGCCGGTGGATTTTTATCCAGCACGGCCTTGCCAAGGGGATGCTTTCGGAATACCCCGGTTTCCAGGTGCTCCACCGAAGCGTTGCCCGATCTTAGCGGGATCGTATTAACGGCGACGTCTATAAAACCTGCGATTTTCATCCAGTCCTCAAGTTGCTGCGGGTGATGCAGCGCAAACGGGGTGAAAAAGCGGCTGGTATCCTCATTATTAAAATACGGCATCATCAACTCGCTCACGAGCAAATTGGAAAGCGGGTTATAAAGGATATTATACCAGGTAAAGCACATCAATTTGCCGCCCGGTTTTAAAACGCGGAATATTTCGTCAAAGCCCTGCTGCTTGTCGGGCAAAAACATCATCCCAAACTGGCATACCACAAGGTGGAAGGTGTTGGCTGGAAAGGAAAGGTTTTGAATGTCCTCAGCCTGAAAATTTATGTCGTGTTCTCCCAGCTCGCGTTTCGCGATAGCCAGCATATCGCTGCTCAAATCGGTAGCCCAAAGTTGTGCTCCTGCGGGCAGCACCTTACGCAGGTGGCGGGTAACCCGGCCCGAGCCACAGGCCAACTCAAGCACATTACACAAACCTGCGGCATTAACGTGACCCGCCAGGTACTGCCCGTAAGGTTCAAATAATACCGGGCCGAGATAGAAATCATAGTTTTCGGCATCGGCGCTGGTGAAGGTGTAAGCTGCTTTCTTTTCCATTGTACCGCAAGGTATAAACTATGCTACAAAACCTGTATAAAAAATACGTTGTTCATTATATCTTATTGAAAAAGATCACCGGGCATTGCTTCTCTCAGCGGGACCACTATATTTCAGCACGTCCGGCGCTTGATCAGCCCCGGGACAGGGAGGTGATTTGCGGAACAATTTTTGATTAATCTTCACCAATCAAATTAAATCGGCATATGGCGGACGAGGCTGGCTGTTACCATCCACCAAACTTTAAGTTATGAAACCAGATGAACAAAGGTACAGGTACCCGCAAATACCGGCAAACAACGTAAATAAGGACGCGGTGGTGCTGCTGTCACTGTTGGTTATTGGGGTACAATCTTCTGGTAATGTGTCAACTAAAAAAGACAGGGACGAAGCCGCCATCCGGGCGCTGGAGGAAAGGTTTACAGCGGCTTTCAATGCGGGAGATATCGACGCAATGATGAAGAACTATATACAGGACGAAAGTCTCTTTGTTTTCGACGTCGTGCCGCGGAAACAATATTCCGGGGCTGGGGCATATCGTAAGAGTTGGGTTGACTTCTTCAAACACTTTAAGGGTAAGCCAAAAATCGCCATCACGGACCTGGGCATCACGGTGGACGGCAAACTGGGATTTAGCCATAGCATCCAGCGTGTCACGGGCACTGATCGGCAAGATCGTCCGGTTGACCGGACGGTACGTGTAACTGACGGCTATCGAAAGATCGGGGGCAAATGGCTAATCGTGCTCGAACATATCTCGGTACCGGCTGATCTGGCAACCGGCAAGGCCGTTCTTAGCGCAAATCCATAACGATGTCGCCTTTGGATTCGACCGGCAAAAAAAATCTATTACTATCCGAGTTTCAGCAGATTTCTATTAACACCCATTAATATCAAATTAAAACAGTTCACCAAGTTAACAGTTATACCTTAAGCGCACTAAGCGCTTGTTATGACAAACTTGTACTTAATAGCTCCTGCTGTAGTAATTAGTCTCTCGCTATTTATTTATGCTGTCAAAAACCCAAAAACAGCGGGGCTTTGCTGCCTGCTGCTTATTTCTTCTGCCGGCTTATTTGCGCAGGTTACCCCGGTTGATACCATAAAACCAGGTAACGGCCCAGTCAAAGATCAACTGAAGCAAATAAAAGACGTAAAAAAAACAGTCAAAGATTCAACAGGTAACCAGCCGGCAAAAAACCCTTTTATTGACACCACTATCCGTAATAAATATGGTGATCTGTTGAACGACGACCCGAAATTCAACCCAAGGTATCCGTTTTGGAAGCCTTTGGCCGGTGTGATAGGCGTAAATGTATTTACCTGGTCGATGGACAGGTTTTTGCTGAATGAAAGTTTCTCACATATCGGACCCACCACATGGAAATACAATTTACGAAAAGGCTGGGAATGGGATGATGACCGGTTTGGCGTAAACTTTATTGCACATCCGTATACCGGTTCCATGTATTTTAACCAGGCACGTTCGCAGGGCTATAATTATCTTCAATCTGTCCCGTTTGCCGCAGCAGGAAGCCTGATGTGGGAATATTTTGGCGAAAATACACGCCCGTCCTATAACGACATTATCAATACCACGGCCAACGGCGCATTCCTTGGTGAAATATTTTACCGTGTAAGTTCAAATATTCTTGACGACCGCGCAACAGGCGGTAACAGGGTATTTCGCGAAATTGTAGGCGGGCTGGTTGACCCCGTACGTGGTTTTAACAGGTTGCTGGAGGGCAAAACATTCAGAAAGACCACTACCGACGTTTATCAAAAAGAGCCGCTGAATATAACGCTGGCAGGAGGTATGCATAAGATAAACGAGGACAATTATAAAATTTTCGGCAACGGCCCCACAAATGCGCTCATCAATATCCAGCTTGATTATGGCAACCCATTGGAAGACAGGAAACGCAAACCTTTTGATTATTTTACCTTCCGTACCGAGTTTAGTTTCGGATCGGGCAGAAAAATATTGGATAATGTGCTTGGGTACGGGTTTCTGTTTGGCGGCAACACTCATTTAGGAAAATTATCCATGCTATATGGGGCATTCCAGTATTATGACTATTGGGACAATATGACTTTCGAACTGGGGTCGCTTGGCCTTGGTGGCGGCGTTGTAACCAAATATCCCATCAGCGATGATATTATAGTTTATACCACCGCTCACGTGGCAGGCGTGCCATTAGCAGGCAATAGCACCAGGTTTGGCCCCGATACTTCGCAGGTTAGGGATTACACCTATAATAATGGGGTAGAAGCTAAGTTTGCGACAACCATTAATTTTGGAAAATACGTAACTACCTCCCTTGAGTACTACTATTATATTTTGCACGCATTTTATGGCCCGGCCAGTAATAACCATATCAGCATTTTAAAACCGAAGATCACGGTACAAATCGTTAAGAATTTGAGTTTGGGTTTCGAACATTTTATATACTATGACAACCGGTACATAAAAACCTTCCCGGCAATTTATTCAGTACGTACCGAACAGAAAATATTCCTGTCATTATACCTGGAAGACCCGCAGCGAAAAGGCGACTACGAACAATAGATGCCAGCCAGGCCGAAGGTTAAGGTAGAACTTGCAGCCATCCCCCAATGTATCGCAACCGCACATTTCAACTGTGCTGATTGCGAACACCTTTTCCATCCACCGGGTGCATAAAACACTAAATAACAATGTGTTGCAGTTTTGGCATAACCCTTGCCGCCGCATCGTTATATTTTAACACGTATGATCCGATCTTTCTTAAAGCTTGCCTGGCGCAACCTGGTAAAGGACAAATTATTTTCCCTTATCAATATCATGGGGTTATCCATCGGCATCGCCGTTTGCATGATGATTTTCCTGTTTATCAGCAATGAGTTCAGCGTAGACCGTTTTCATAAAAACGGCGACCGTATTTACCGCGTCATGCGCGGGTTTAATGCCAATGGCAAGCAGGGTAGCGTATCGTACCTCTCAGGACCTTATGCCCCGGCACTGCTGAACGATTTTAAGGGCGAGATACTTAAAGCCGTGCGCGTAAACCCGAACGACGACCTGCTGAAAGGCAATAACAAGTCGTTCCACGAAATGCATGTAATTAACGTCGACTCCGACTTTTTCAGCCTGTTTTCTTTCCCGCTGCTCAGGGGCAACGCCGCAACCGTGCTGAACGACCCTAATGAAGTGGTGTTAACCGAAACCACCGCCAAAAAGTATTTCGGCAGCATTGATAACGCCATGGGCAAAACCATGATGATGGACAAAACCCAGCCGCTTAAAGTATCGGGTATCGCCAGGGATGTTCCTTCCAATTCACATATCACTTTTGATGTAGTGACGGCGCTGCAGCTTTACACAAAATCGCCGATGATGACGCAGTGGATAAACAACGGCCTGTACACCTATGTATTGCTGGATAAAAACGCATCGGTTCAAAGCATCGGGCGCCGCATGCCGCAGTTTATGAAAAAATACCTCGGCGATGTTGAACATAAATATGGCTTTAAGTTTTCCCTTTCGCTCGTTCCGCTAAAGGACGTTTATTTTGACAACGTCAACTTCGACGGGGTTAAGCATGGCGATAAAACAGTGGTTTACATTTTTATTTCCATTGCGGCATTTATCCTGCTTATCGCCTGCATTAATTTCATGAACCTGTCCACCATCCGCGCCGTCGACCGCTCCAAAGAAGTCGGCTTGCGCAAGGTTCTGGGTGCACTCCGCAATAATTTGATCAGCCAGTTTATCGGCGAATCGATTTTGGTTACCACCATTTCCTGCGTGTTAGCTGTTGGCCTGTTATTGCTGGCCATGCCCTGGTATAACCAGTTGCTGGGCTTTACGCTAACCGTTTCGTGGCAAAGCTGGCCCATCTACCTGTTCCTGGGCTGTATTATTTTGGTCGTAGGCGTTTTGGCGGGAAGCTACCCGGCGTTTTTCCTGTCGGCATTTTCGCCCATACAGGCGCTAAAAGGCAAGCTAAAGCTGGGCAAAGGCGGCGCCATTTTCAGGCAGGGGCTGGTGGTGGTGCAGTTCAGCATTTCCATATTGCTTATTGTTGGTACGCTCATTATCACCCGGCAAATGAGCTATGTAAAAAACAAGCAGCTGGGTTATGATAAAGAACAAACGCTGCTGGTACGCATTGATAACAACGACATTTACAACCACATGCAGGCCTATAAAACCGACCTGCAAAACTCCGGCTTTGTGAATTCTGTTTCGCTGATGTCGGGCGAGCCGGGCGGCTTTTTCGACCAGCAACTGTTTAACGTGGAAGGGCAAAATGACAAATGGGTTTCGCGCACCGAATACGCCGATTTTCAGTATGTACAAACGCTCGGTCTGAAGATCATCGCCGGGCGCGATTTTTCGCCGCAGTTTCCCAGTGATACCCTGCAGTCGGTACTGCTTAACCGCACCGCCGCCGCCAAGCTGGGCTGGTCGCCCGGCCAGGCCGTGGGCAAATGGATACAAAACACCTTCCGCGACAGCCTGCGCCGGCATGTGGTGGGCGTGGTGGAGGACTTTAACTTCCTGTCGCTGAAAACGAATATCGAGCCGCTGGTGATATCACCCTCGCTGGATCGCCGCACAATCGTTATCAAACTGCGGGCCGGCAACCTGCAGGCCGGTATCGATGCGGCTAAAAACGAGTATATGAAACAGGCCGGCGCCTACCCGTTTGAATACCGCTTTTTAGATCAACAGTTTAACGACCTGTACCAAACCGATGTGCGCCAGCAAACAATTTTAACGGTTTTTGCCGGGCTGGCCATCTTTGTGGCCTGCCTGGGGCTGTTTGGCCTGGCCTCGTTTGCCGCCACCAAGCGGTTTAAGGAGATCGGCGTACGCAAAGTACTGGGCTCATCGGTGCAGGGCATCGTTGTGCTGCTCTCCCGCGACCTGTTAAAGCCGGTGCTCATCGCCACCTTTATTGCCCTGCCCCTTGGCTATTATGCCATGCACCAATGGCTGCAGGGCTTTGCCTACAAAACCGCCCTTAGCTGGTGGATATTTGCGCTGGCTGCTATGCTTACCTTTACCATTGCGTTGATCACCGTAAGCATTAAAGCGATAAACGCGGCGCTGGCTAACCCGGTGAAGAGCTTAAGGGCAGAATGAGCTTGCTCCCGCGCCGAAGCAACGGCGCAGGAGCACGGCTCTCAAAGAGCGTTTGAGGGCTAAAAAAACAGGAGGGCAAAACAGCTTCACGCAGGCGCGGGACGGTAAATTTATGTGTTCATTAAGTATAAATAACTGCTGTAACCTGTCAATGTTATCCATCGTCTAATACCCAACCGGATCGGCAATTAACAACCATAGGCATGTATAAAAACTTTCTGAAGATTGTGTCGCGCAATTTGTGGCGATACAAAAGCTACACTGTAATAAATATAGTGGGCATGGGCATCGGGATTGCCGCCATGGTATGGGGTTATCAAACCTATAAATACTCCTTTAGCTTTGATAATTTTCATCATGACCAGGACAATGTTTACCGCGCGCTCACTTATAAAAAAGGCGCCGATGGGTTGAAAGGTATTTTTCCGGCGGCTGCGGTGCAAAAAGCAAAAAATGACTTTGCAGGCATAAAGGAAGCCGTTCGCTTTGACAGCAGGGGCATGAATGTAAAGCCTGATACCGGTGAAGCTTTTTCGGAACAGGTGCATTTTACCGACCCCGCGTTTTTTAAACGGTTTAATTTTCCGTTAACTGCCGGAAATAACAACCTGACGGACCGCAGTGCCGTGTTGATCACGGAAACAATTGCAAAAAAATACTTCGGCAGCCACGACCCTTTAGGCAAAGTGCTCACTTTATATGCGGGCGAAACCTATGCAATGCCGCTCACCGTGCGGGGCGTATTGAAAGATGTGCCCCAAAATTCAACCATCCGGTTCGGCATTTTAACCGGCTTCGATAACCAACTGACAGTTGATGGAAAAAAGATAGCGCCGGATGATTGGGGCCATTATCTCGATGCTGCATATTTCTACATTCCCGGCGCGCATGATGTGCCCCGGTTGGAAAAAGAACTAAACAGGTATTTGCCGATGCAAAACAAAGCAAGGGACGATTCGAAGGTGGCTGCCTTTAAATTAGTTACCCTCCGGCAAAATGCAGCCTGGAACGATGTTGTCGGCGATAACAATTTATACCGGCGGCCGGATGACGCTGCCACTTATGGCGGCTTTGCATTGGCCTGCCTTATCTTTTTGTCGGCCTGCCTTAACTTTTCAAACACTACCGTTGCCCGCGCCAATAAACGGCTCAAAGAAATTGGCATGCGTAAAGTGATGGGCAGCACCCTTACGCAATTAATGGGGCAGTTGCTGATGGAATGTGCTGTGGTTGTGCTGGCAGCCATTTTGCTTTCTGTTGTATTAAATTTGTGGTGGCTGCCTGAATTTAACCAAATGTTCAGGGGCATAAAAGTTCAGGCAAATTATTTGCAGGATGGTGGCCTGCAGTTGTTCATAGGCTGCATGCTCATTGGCGCTACGCTGCTGGCCGGGGCTTATCCGGCCTTTTATTTGAGCCGGTTTAACCCTGCATCTATTTTTAGGGGAACAGTAAAATTTGGATCATCTAATTTATTTTCCCGTTTAATGCTTGGCCTGCAATTAACCATTGCCATCATAACGGTTATCGCAGGGATCGCATTTTCGCGCAACAGTGCATTTCAGCGCGATTACGATTATGGCTACTCCCTCGACAATACAATGGGTGTTTTGTTGAGGGACACCACCAGTTATGCCGCTTTAAAAAATGATTTGTCTTCCGTACCCGAAATTACCTCGCTGGCCGGAGCCCGCCACCATATTGGTTTTAGCAGGCAAAATGCCATTGCCGAAACAGGCGGTGTTAAAAAAGAAATAAAATTTTTGGAAGTAGGCAGGGAATATCCTGCGGCTATGCACTTAAAAATGGCTGCCGGCAGAAGCTTTGATGCAAGCAACCGGAGCGACTATCCAACTGATTTGCTGATAACCGAAAAAATGGCTGCCCTATATGGATGGAATAACCAGCAGGCTTTGGGGAAACAGGTAAGTATCAACGGCGTGGATTACTCCGTAATTGGCGTATTAAAAGATTTTCAATCCGAAACCCTGTTCGATCAACAGCAGCCTGCAGCTATGAAATGGTGCAGGGAAAGTAAATTCCAATTCCTGGTTGTACAGGCAAGGGCACAGGATCTGACTAAAGTGTTTGCAAAAGTGAAGGATGCCTGGAAAAAATTATATCCCTTAAAACCGTTCGATGGGTTTTATCAGAATCAGCTTAAAGCAGAGGCCTATCAAACAACCAACAGTATAGCCTCTATATTTTTTGGGTTTGCCGTTGTGAGCATTTTACTCACGGCTACCGGGCTGTTCGCGCTGGTATCGTTAACGGCACTAAAGAAAATGAAAGAAATAGCCCTGCGGAAAGTGATGGGTGCCAAGCCGGCTGATATATTGGTGCTGATCAACAAGGGTTATTTCTGGATTTTTATCATATCCGCCGTATTGGGCTGTTACGGTGGCTTTAGCCTATCAAAATTGCTGCTCGATTCTATTTTCAAAATAAATGCCGGTGTACAGGTAAACTCCCTCATCGGTTCGGTAACCGTGCTGTTTGTTATTGCGGCCGCCACCTCAGGCATTAAAGTTTTTCAGGCGGTTAGGGCAAATCCCGTAAAGTTGCTGAGGGCGGAGTAAAATTTGGGCATTCCCGCCACTGGAAGAGTGGCGGTATGCCTGTTCATTTTCTCGCTATAAGCAATTGTGGCTCCGTCCTGCCGGCATCGTCATTCCATCGTTGAAGTCTTCCCAGGTCCACAACCGCAAGGTTTCCCGATAGGTCTCTCTGTAAATGCAAAAAGGTGCAGGAGTACCCGCTTCTAACGGATGCATCGGACGTTTCGATAACCGGTATCCAGGTACCGGTATTGTAAAAATGTGTTTCTCTCCTGAAAATATACGATCCCGGGTTGTGGGTGTGCCCCATCGTCATGACGGTAAAGGACTGATCGGCTGAACGTTGTTTTGCGAATGCAGCCAGGCTGTCGGGTTCGCTTAACTGGAACCAGCCAACCAAACGCGTTGTTACATATGCCAGCACCATCATTACCAGCGCGGTTGCTGCGGATGTAACCGCATGCACAAACCGTGTATCAGGGTCCGGCTTTTTTTGAAAAAAGAACGAGAAGAAAGGTTTCCCGTCAAACACCAGCAGTATTACAATCGGAATCAGCAACGCTAATACGAACCAAATTACCCGGTTAAACATAAACCACAGGTACCTGGGCCGGGTGCTCAGCATCCTGGCGGCAAAGGGTAACTGTTGAAAAATTACCTTAAGGGCGAGCGGAAAGTTATCGCGGATCAGCATCGGGAGTATATTGCCCGTGGGCCTAACCTTATCCAGGTATGGGTAGTAAAGCTCAACCCGGTTGATCACATACCTGTTAAAAAATGAGCCAAAAGGTATATTTACCTGGTCGGGATTTTTTGGAAGGACAGCGCCATCCAGCACCATGGTAAATTTATCATACCGGTGACCGTGCTCCACATAAAAAGTTTTGTCGATGATCACCGAATCATCGATGAATTTGATGGCCGGAAATGCGTACCATTCCAGGATACTTTTAAGGTCGGCATCTGTTGAAAGGCTTAATATGCTTTCGGCCAGCATCAGGCGGATATAGTCCTGCACTTTATCCCAGTATATTTCCACATCATGATTGCCTTTTAACACCAGTAACTTATTGCCTGCAAGCAGCCATTTGGCCAGTGCGGTAAAAAAAAGCGGGTGGCCTCTTTTTATCAACATCAACTTATATATCGTTTTATAGTCGTTGGTTTCCAGGCCATACTGCCGCTCCCGTTTGGATATATTGCGCCGGAGTTGCTGTTCGTCCATCGGGATGCCAACTTTTTTTAGCTCGGTTGACCATGTACTGAACTCATTGTCAATTTCCGATGGAGCCGGTGCGTCGGGCTTAACGCTTTTATGCTGCTTCAAAAAATTCACGATTTTACGTGTGGCGGATAGTTTTTTTTCCTTTCCCGGATATTCTGTCGTGCGCAGAAAATCGAACATATCGCCATTGATAATCAGCAGTGCGGGTTTACTTTGTTTTAGCGAAAGTAAGTGAGCAATAAACCGGTCAAAGGCCTCGTCAGCAAAAAAATTCTCCGAGCCCTTGTATACCCCGGCCTTATCCCGGCCCGAGGCTATGTGCAGGTCGCTGATAACAAAAACGTCGTCGCCATTGCAAGTATATTCCACCGGCTTCGACACCACCGGCGTCGACATTTTGAAAAGCCCGTTCCACTTTTCCTGGTACGTGTCAGCATCGATGGTATATAAGCTTTCAAAAGTGCCCTGCGCGCGCCATTTATTAAAGGTATCTGCAATAAGTTCAGGATTCATTTTAGATATTTTAGGTTAGGTTAATAAATTAATATTTATTTTACGTAAAATTCATATCGTTGAAAGAAAGTACTTTAACTGGCGTTTTGTTGTTAAAAAAATATTATTTCAAGTTTTCTTTTCCCCAATAAAAATACCTAAATTTTACCTGACATTTCAATTAAAAAACAATCCCGGTTTGTTTTTTAATTGATGACCCAAACTCGTTCACACATTTCTCAAAAACATTTATTATGCCTCCAATTTTCAATTTCAGGGGTTATAACGCCCCCGACCCGCTGGATAAAGCTGCCGGGTACCGCAGTTATCTTTTAGTGATGCTGGTAAACCTGGCATTGTCAGCAGCATTGCTTTACATTATTACCGGCCCTGCCGGGATATTGTATTTTAACGGTTTTAAGCTCTTCGGCAGAAACTGCCCGGTATGGGTTACTATAGGGCTCGAACTATTGTTAAACGGGGTAATTTTTGCAGCTATCATTAATATGCTGCGCAAATCCAGCTCGCTGGTTTTTTACCTGCTGGTATTGCTGCCTTATTTTTTCCTTGACCTTTATATTGAGGCGCATTATCGCCATTTCCCCGAACTATTGTCCAAAGCATTATGGGTGTATAACGATGTGCCCCTGTTATCTGCTATTAAAATACCGGCCCTGAAATTCTTTATTACGCTTTCGGTGGATGGAATTATCTTCGGCCCTTTGGGATTGTTTATCGCCCGGGTGCTTGCACAACTGATTTACAGAGGCAAACCATATCCTGCTGCACCCACCCCGGCACAATATAACGACCTGTTCCGGAAGAAGTGGTCGGCTGAAGATGTGGGCAAGCCCAAACGCGACCTGGCCTTTTACCTGCTTCGCATCCTCGGGTTTTCATACCTGGCTTATTTGGGCATACTGGTGTTAGGGCTCGCTGGCGCCAAACCCTGGCCCGAAAGCGTTGGAAGCCTGATAGAGATGACTTATAAAAACCCCGCGCTGGCTATCAATACCTATTTTAAAATCACGCTGATGATTATGCTGACCTTTATTGCGGCATATAATAAACGTTTGAGATTTTACGCGTGTGCGGCTTTGCTTTGCGGGCATGCAGCGTCGACAATTTATTCGCTGGTGTTCCATTTTTACGGGCCACTCCAGGCAACCGACAGTTCATTTTTGCTGGTTTCAGCCATTACCGATGGTGCAATGATCATCATCTTTTTATGGATCATGCTTAGGTTCAAAAACGATGCAAAGGAGTTTGCGCCCGAGCCGGATTTCCCGATAGATTTTTCCATCCCGATGACGCTGGCTCAAAATCTTTACCGGGTGTTGGGGTGTCTTTTTTTAGTGCTGGCTATCGGCATAATTGGCGTCAGGGTATTAGGCGATGGCAGCCATGGGATCCCGGCTGTATTCGGTTACCCCGACCCCATGATCGGTAATACCGTTACGCTTTATTCCACGCTGGCGCTTATCTCTTTTTTCCTGGTAAAAAGGGTAAAATTAAGGCCGAACTTTTTTAATGCACTTATTGTGCCTTTGACTGCCGGCGCAGCTGCAGCCTTGTTGTGGTTGGTTATTGGCGGCTTAACCGGCGGCGTGGCTATTGTAACACGGCCCGATACGCTGGCAATGCCGGGTATTAAAGTTACGGTCGACTGGTATTTTGTATTGTTTGCCCTGTTTAATGTGATGCTGATCATGCTGCTGGTAACCTTCCGCAAAATGTACTATAACGTCGACTGCGGCATAAACACGCTAAGCCCTTCGGCTTCCATCAATATCATGGCCATGACGGGTGCATTTTTTAACGCCGACAACAAGCACCAGGCCGAGGTATTAAAATCTGTAGACCAATATGTTGGTGGCATACGCGGCCGTAAACGTGGTTTGATGAACTTGCCGTTCGGCCTGCTTGAAAACCTGCTCAACTTTTTATATGGCATGCATCCACCATTTTCGTCGATGGACCGGGACGAGCAACGCTATTTTTTAAGTAAATACTTTTTAACAAACGAGTTGCAGCGCAAGCATATGTTTGTGCCTGCGCTGGCGGATTTTGCCTACCAGATCGGCCTTTCGTTGAATTCAATCGTGTTGTTTGCCAACTATTCGTACTTGAATGTACAGGACCAAATAGGATATGTACCGCCCGATGCACGCGACCGCCTGCAGGGCGACCTAGCCAGCGGCCCACCACCTTTTGCAGCGCCGGCCGGTTTGCCCAAAGGCCCTAAGGACCCCTTGAATTTTAAGCCGCTTAACAACCTGCCCAATTCGATCGTTGCACCACGGGTAACCACACCGCTAAACGAACCGAAACTACCCGATGAGGTGGATTACATCATCATTGGCTCAGGCGCCGGCGGCGGCACCGCGGCCTACCGGCTGGCAAGCGCTGTTGGCAATAGTGCGGAAATACTATTAGTGGAGGCCGGCAACCGCTACCAGCCTCTACAGGATTTCCAGGACAGCGAGATCGGGATGATGAAAAAGGTTTATAAAGAAGGCGGCCTGCAGCAAACCAAGCAATTTACGATGAATATGCTGCAGGGCGAATGCGTAGGCGGCTCAACAGTTATAAATAATGCGGTGTGTTTTCAAATGCCGCTACAGGTGCGGAAAGAGTGGGAGCAAGATTATGGTATCGATCTTAGCAAGCTGGACGAGAAATATGCTGAAGTGGCCAAGGACCTGGATATAACAAAATTAGGTGAAGCAGGCATCAACCAAAAAGTTCAATCGCGATTTAAGGAGGCTGTTGAAAAATTTAATGCTACGCTGCCGGCCGCTGAACAACTGGATAAGCACTACCCGCTGCTGGTTAATCACCTGAATAATAATGGCGATGGCAATTGGAACCTTGGAAACAAACGGATGCGGAAACGCTCGATGCTGGAAACCTATATCCCCTGGTCGGAAGCGATGGGTGTAAAGGTGATAGCAAACATGACGGCCGTGCGGTTTACCTCGTCAAACGGCTCCCGGGCCGACGGCGTGATGCTACGGGCCGGCAATGGCGATATTACAACAGTTAAAGTGCGCAAAGCGGTAATTGTTTCGGCTGGTGCGGTGGCCAGCAGCCAATTCCTGATGCGGAGCTTGCCGGGCAATAGCAACATTGGCAAAGCCTTGAGCTGCAATTTCGCTTTCCCGGTTGCCTTTCAGTTTAACGAGCTTTTAAAGGCCTATGATGGTGAACAGATCACCCTGGGCGCCCTTGATCCGCTATCGCGATCAGCGTTTGAGACTTATTACAACCCGCCCGCCTCGTTCGCACTGGCTTGTGCACCTTTTTATTTCGACCGCCGGGAATCCATCATGGATAAATACGCCTATATGCTGAATTTTGGCGGTTTGCTTGGGTCGGAGGCTAACGGCGTGGTATTGCAAAAGGCCGACCTGCTAAACGGGCAGGCCTTTAGCTGGCGCCTTGGCGATAAAGACATCGCCAACATCAAATACGCTTTCACCTCGCTTATTAAATTAGGGCAGCTGGCCGGCAGCACCCGCGCTGTTATTCCTACCAAGCCAGGTATCGACCTTAACCTGTCGGATGCGGAGGTAAATGATTTTAACAAAGCGTTAGATGCGTTCCCGCTCCGGATAACCGATCTGGCCCTGGCGACAGCACATCCGCAAGGCGGCAATTTAATGTGCAGCAGCAGTTCAAAATACAGGGAGCAACAGGTAGTTAACGAGAATTTCCAGGTTAAAGGTCTCGAAAATGTGTTTGTGGCCGATGCATCGCTGTTCCCAACCAGTATCACGGTTAACCCGCAATGGACCATTATGGCCATGTCGTCCCTGGCAATGGATAGTGTTTTAAAAATTTGTAAATGAATTAAATATGAGGAAAGTACTATATAATTTTTTCGGTTTATTATTGTTATTGGCAGCGCTGCAAGGCTGCAAATCGTCCAAGTTTAACAGCAAAGGAAGAAAGCTGACCGACTCAGTAGTTGAAGGCGCTTTATCAGGCGTGCGTAACCAGCTGGCCAACCCTGATACCAAAAAGGTAGTAATACAATTATTGGACTCGCTTATCGATGCCATGGACAAAGAGCTGGAACCGAAGATAACTACTATTGAGAACCGGGTGCTTAGTCAAAAAATTCTTAGATGGACAGATTCCCTGTTAGATGTAGTAACCGGCCAAAAAACCCAGAAAAATGTGGGCGGGCTGATTGATGCCGCCACCGGGCAAAAGCTAAGGGACAACGTGGCGGGGCTTATAGAGGCAGCCACCGGGAAAAAGCTTAACGATAACATGAAGGCCCTGCAGCAAACGCTTATTGGCAAAACAACCAACGACATATTGCAAATAAAGGACGGCTTTAAGGACTTACTGCAATTTGTATTAAGCGACACTACGAATTACAGGCTGGGTTTGCTGCGCGATCAACTACTGGGTCCAAAAACGAATGTCGCCATTACCAACATAGTAGACAGCGCATCGAAAAGGCTTTTTAACAACCTGACTAAGGCGGATAAAGACAACAGCGATATCATAACAAAGCACGCTGTGTTGATCCTTGTCGTTTTAGGGATTATAGCCGCAGCCATCATTGCCGTTGTTTTGTGGAGCAGGCGTAAATATATTCAGATGGTTACTTTATTAACCAAGCATATCAATGATATACCCGACCAGGATGTTTACGATCATGTAACAAAAAATATAAAATCAGACGCCGTGACCAGCGGACTGGAGCCTTCGCTGCGAAAAATATTACAGGCAAACGGGCTGCTAAACGACGGTACCTGGAAGGCGAAATAACCGCAGCCGCTGTCTGATTTCTCTTCGGACAGCGGCTGCGGTTTTGGAAATCGGACATCGGGTCGGGTAGCGAACGACGGGGCGACTTCGAACGGCGCTGGCAACCCGACGGCCGGAATGCCCGTAGTAAAAATTTGATGACGTATGCGTTAATTATCAACCGACTTTGTAGCTTTGATTGCAACGCCATTAACAAGTAAAACCAACCCGCCATGTTTAAAAAATATTATTGCCTAGCTTTTTTAGTTTTTAGTTTATCGCTCCTGGTAACGTTGTCGGGCTTTGCCCAAACGGCCACGCTGGCCAAAGGAGATGCCGCGCCTGTATTTACCGCCCAGGCCAGCCTGGCCGGCACCGCATTTGATTTTTCGTTAAAGGATGCGCTGGCCAAAGGGCCCGTTGTGGTTTATTTCTATCCTTCTGCCTATACCGGCGGCTGCGATGCGGAAGCACATGCCTTTGCCGAACTGAAGGATAAATTTACAGCAGCAGGAACTACCATTATCGGCGTATCTGCCGACGACATTACCCGGCTGAATAAATTTTCTTCCGACCCGAGTTACTGTGCAGGCAAGTTTGCTGTGGCGTCCGACGCCGGGGGCAAAATCGCGGCAACCTACGGCCTTACCATGTCACCCGGAAAACTTGGTATTAAAGACGTGCTGGGCCAGGACCTTAATCACGGCTTCATCCCGCGAACCACTTTTGTCATCGGTAAAGACGGTAAAATTATAGCCGTATTTTCATCAAACACCGATCATATTTCAGCAACCGACCATGTCGACAAGGCGCTGGCCGTTGTAAAGGGGTTGTAATACGCGACCAGGGGTTTGATATCCGGTAGGGGTTCAAAATTTTGAACCCTTACGATATATGTGCGGCAAGGGTTTCAATATCCCGTAGGGGTTCAAAATTTTGAACCCCTACGATATCCGGCATTGATTGTTCTATGTCCTGCGTTCAATATTCGGTATCAACTCCCCGTGTTTGGGATTCTATTTTACCGAAGCGCAATCTCCTGAAATCTCAAAATCTTTGCAACATTCATAATACATTGCCAAATTATTTGCACAAATAATTGCATATTGGTTATTTTTTTAATAACTTTCCATTCCCTACACTTATTAATTTTAAATCAATATCCTATGCAGAAATCCCTACTCTCACTTTTTCTTTTATTTTTATGTTTTTCACAGGCTTTTGCGCAAGGGCAGGTGATAAAAGGTAAAGTAACTGATCAAAAGGATGGATCGCCCTTACCTGGGGTAACGGTGTCCGTAAAAGGCGTAACCGGCAGCGGTACGCAAACCGATTTAAATGGCTTATATACCTTAACAGTACCCAAAGGCGCAAAAACGCTGCTCTTCAGGTATATTGGCTACAAGGAAGCCAACCTGTCAATTTCAGGCAACACGGTAAACGCCGAACTGGAGGTCGACTCCAAACTACTTTCGGAAGTTTTGGTGGTAGGTTATGGAACGCAAAAACGTGCGAATGTAACCGGCGCCATTGCTACTGTTTCGGGCAAGGAGGTGGAAGAAACGCCGGTAACTACGTTTGAGCAGGCGCTGCAAGGTAAAACTTCGGGTGTAAACATCCAGGCCGACGGTGGTAAACTTGGCCAGGGCATAAAAATCAGTATCCGGGGTGTTGCATCTGTGTCTGCAGGCACCCAGCCCCTGGTGGTTGTGGACGGAATCATCATCAACCAAACCGACCTTTCAAACAACGGGGCTGCTACGAATCCACTGGCGGATATCAATTTCAATGATATTGATTCCTATGAGGTGTTAAAAGATGCGTCAGCTTCCGCAATATATGGCGCCCGAGCTTCCAACGGCGTTATTATCATCACCACCAAAAAAGGCAAGGCCGGTACGGCAAAAATAGGCTTCAACGCCCAGTTTGGGTTTAGCGATCCATCCCGCCACCGGCAATTTTTAAACTCCAAGCAATGGCTGCAGATAGAACAACGATCCGTAACCGGCGCTGCTAACCAGGACGTTATAAACGGGTATTTTAGCACCATGGCCGATGCGCTGGCTTACGAAGATTTGAGCAGTACCTTTACCACACTTGCTGCCGGAAACACTAATTGGAATAAATATGATACCAATTGGGAAGACCAGGCATTTCAAAGCGCCCCACAACAGCAGTACGACCTTAATTTTTCAGGAGGCAACGAAAAGACAACCTACTATTTTGGGGGACAAGCCTTAAATCAAACGGGTATACTAAAATCAAATGCTTTTCAACGTTATTCCGGCCGTGTTAATATCGACTCCAAGATATTCAGCAATTTTGAGGTAGGCATGAACCTGGACTTCACCCATACCTATAACGAGCGTATTGGTAACGATGACCAGTTTAATACGCCGCTGGAAATTGTGGCCTTATCGCCAATTACCCCGGTAATCGACCCGCGGACACATTTAGTAAGCGGTACGCCTCCAGGTGACCCCAACGGCGATTTTCCGTTGTACTATGATCCGCTGATAAGCGTTAACAATGCTTATTACCATACCAACGTTTACCGCACGCTGGGCAATATTTTCGCTAACTGGGAAATTGTTAAGCATTTAACCTTCCGCTCGGAATTTGGTGTAGATCAAACCAACCAAGACGAAGATAGCTATTTCAATAGCCTTACGGCCCGGGATACCGGCACGCCTAACGGCTTCGGAAATAATCAAACAACAAACATAGTACATTACACGGTGAACAATTATTTCACCTACAAAAATGTATTTGCGCAAAAAAACGCTTTGGATATTACAGCCGGTACCAGTTATGAATACAGCCATTTGATGGCAAATTCGGTTTCCGGTAAAAATTTCCCTTCGGATGCGTATAAGGAGATCGCTTCGGCTGCTTTAATATCTGCAGGTTCTTCATCGCAGTCGGAATATAGCTTTGTATCCTACTTTACCAGGGCAAACTATGCCTATGATGGTAAGTATTTACTTTCGGCGAGCGTGCGTTCCGACGCTTCCTCCAGGTTTGGTGCAAATAACCGTTACGGTACGTTCCCGGCCGGCTCGGTGGGTTGGGTAATAAGCCAGGAAAACTTTTTGAAAAACATCCAATCGTTAAGCGAACTGAAACTAAGGGCCAGTTACGGCTTAACCGGCAACGCCGAAATAGGTGATTACCCTTCGCTTGGTTTATTTACCGGCGATGCAGGTTACGATGGCACCGGCGGTCAGCGCTTTTCGCAATTGGCAAACCCTAATTTGCGATGGGAAAAAACACTGCAGCTTGACTTAGGTTTCGACTTTGGATTTTTTAACAACAGGTTATCAGGAACTTTTGATTATTACCGGAAAAACACCCGCGACCTGTTGCTGAATGTAAATGTGCCCGAAACCTTAGGTATTGCCACCCAAACCCAAAACCTGGGCACTATGTATAACCAGGGATACGAACTATCGTTAAACTCAGACAATTTTGTAGGCAAATTTAAGTGGAGTACCAGTTTTAATATCTCGTATAATAAAAACGTGGTAACCAACGTACAGGGCCAGATCATTGACGACGGCGCTGATTTGAACCGCGTTATTGAAGGACAACCTATCGGTGTATTTTACGGGCGCGAATATGCGGGCGTAAACCCTGCAAACGGTGATGCTTTGTATTATTTGAACACCAAGAATAGTGATGGTTCAATCAATCATAACACCACTAACGATTATAACGCCGCACAAAATGTGGTACTGGGCAATCCAACGCCTAATGTTACAGGTGGCATTACCAACAATTTTGCATACCAGGGCTTTGATCTTTCGTTTACTTTTTACGGGTCGTTCGGCAATAAAATTTACAATGCAGCCGGCCAGTACATGAGCACGGCAGCAGGCAACGGCCTTGATAACCAAACTATTGACCAAATGAGTTACTGGAATAAACCCGGTGACATTACCAATGTGCCCGAGCCGCGCGAATTTTATGCCAATGGTACTAACCCTTCGAGCAGGTATTTGTCGAGCGGATCGTACGTAAGGTTAAAAACGCTGACTGTAGGCTATACTTTCCCCAAGGATATGCTGGAAAAAATTAAAATAGCACGCCTCAGGATATTTGTGAATGCATATAACCTGGTGTTAATCACTAAATATACCGGGTGGGACCCTGAAGTAAATACCGACTTTTTAGCGAGCAATATTAACCTGGGGAATGATTTTTACTCGGCGCCGCAACCACGTACGGTTACTTTTGGATTGAATGTTGGATTTTAAAACTACGACGATGGAAAAACTTAACAAATTGTATATAGGGGTTTTAAGCACCATAATTTTATTTAGTGCTTGTAACAAGGATCTGAATTTGAAACCCTATCAGTCGCTTGACCAAAGCCAGGCGATAGTTACTGCACAGGATGTGCAAATCACCCTGGTGGGTGCGTATAACCGCGCCGGATTATCAGACCTGTACGGCGGTGGCGTATTTTTTTACCCTGATCTGATGGCCACGCAAACTACCATTGACTGGCATGGAACCTTCCAGGGTTTAACCCAAATGACCAACCAGCAAATACCAAACGACAATGGTTTTGTAAACAGCGTTTGGCTTGATGCTTACGAGGTAATTAACCAGGCCAATAACGTGATCGCTAACCTGGATAAAGTTGCAGCCGGTGATAAAAACAGGATTGAAGGTGAGGCTAAATTTTTACGTGGCTTAACCTATTTTGACCTGGCGAGAATTTTTGGCAAGTCGTGGAATGACGGCGACCCTGCTACCAATCCGGGTGTGCCCATTGTAACCACGCCTACAACGGTTATCAGCGCCGCTTCATACGTGGCGCGCTCGTCTGTTGCGCAGGTTTACCAGCAGGCTATCACAGATTTAACTGATGCCGAGGCAAAGCTTCCCGGCGATAACAGCTATTCTGCCAATAGTTACGCCGCTGCCGCAATACTGGCGCGTTTATACCTGCAAAAAGGCGATTATGCAAATGCGGCAACACAGGCCAATATCGTGATCAGTTCGGGTAACTTTTCGCTAAACAAAACCTATGCAGCTGAATTTCCCTATCCAAATCAAACCGCCGTTCATGTCGACAATACCTCCGAAGATATTTTTGCCATACAGGTAACTGCCCAACAGGGCGTAAACACGTTTAACACCTACTATGCGTCATCAAATGATGGCGGACGTGGCGATGTGCACATAGTGCCTGCCTTTTTAAATGTTTTTGAAAGCGGCGATACGCGGGCAGAAATGTTCCAATATGATGACCCTACCGATACTACAACCACTTTGCGGTGCCACAAATTTGACAACGTAGATGGCAATGCGCATGTGATACGCCTGGCTGAATTGTACCTGATAAGGGCCGAAGCAAATTTGCGCAAAGGAGGCACCCCCACAGGTGACACACCTGATAACGACATAAAAGTGATCAGGAGCAGGGCGGGGTTAACTACACCTGCAACAGTTACCGTTGCCGATGTACTGAAAGAAAGAGTGCGGGAACTTGCATTTGAAGGCGGTTTCTTTTTTCACGATGCAAAACGGCTTGGCCAAAATCTCGGTAATTTGCCATTCAGCTCAAATAAATTGGTATTCCCGATCCCCTTGCAGGATATTAACGCAAACCCCAAACTGGTGCAAAACCCGGGTTATTAAACCGGGCACCTGTTAGCTATACGATCATCAAACCAGACACAATTAAAATTGCCTGGGTTGATGATCGTTTTTTTTTGCGAGTGGAGTAATATTTAGGCATTCCCGCCGCTGTAGCCCCGATAGCTATCGGCTGATAAAACTTCGAACGGCGTTTCCGGAACCTACGCACAGCCGGGGTTGGGCCAAAATAAAGACTTTGTTAAAGCGTATTGTTTAATTTTTCTTTAACCATATCCCGGTTTTGTCTTGAGATAGGCACTTTTGTTTGGTCGGTTAAAAGCAACGTACCGCCATCTTCTCTTAAAAAGCTCTTTACAAAATGTAAATTAACCAGGTGCGACTGATGTGTCCGGATAAAATTATGTGGGGTTAGCAGTTCGGCAAATTCCTTTAATGTTTTACAAACCAGTGCTTTTTCGCCGTTTTGCATATAAAATAAGGTGTAATTGTTTGAAGCTTCGCAACGGATAATATTATCCACGCGTACATACATGATCTCCTGCAGCGTCGGCAGGGCTATTTTGGGGATTTCCTTATTCCCGGTTTTGATGTACTCCAGCAGGTTTACGATGTTGTAGTCTTTTTGCTTCGCGATTATTTTCTGCCGGGCTTTTTCAACGGCCAATTTCAACTCATTGATATTTACCGGTTTCAGCAAATAATCTAAGGCCGAAAATTTAATGGCCTGTATGCCGTACTGATCATACGCGGTAATAAAAATTATCTCGAAATTTATACTGGCAAATCCTTTGAGCAGTTCAAATCCCGATTTCCCGGGCATTTGTATATCTAAAAAAATCAGGTCGGGCTGGTAGGCTTTAATAGCTTCAATGCCATCATCAGCATTTATGGCCGAAGCCACAATACTAATTTCAGGGCAGTATAGATTTAATAATATCTGTAGATTTTCGACATTATTAGGTTCATCATCAATAATTATACTCCGAATATTCATTCGCTGTTATTTATAAGAATAAATTAGTGAGCGTTATAGTTGTTGTAGTGCCGGTTTGTTTTGAATCGATACTTAAAATTGTGGGTTGATCAGGATATACCTGGTTTAAAAGTACAATGCGCTCTTCACTTAATTTTAATCCCAGCGAACCCTTTTGTTGCGGAACTGACCTTTTATCAAACCCCTTCCCGTTATCTGTTAATGATAATACCAGGTTATTGCCCTGTTTATTCACCTGCACTTGTATGCTCCCATTTTGCTGCAGCAAGGCCACACCATGCTTTACTGCGTTTTCTACAAAAGGCTGCAACAGCATTGCCGGTATTTCGGTGTTGGCAATGTTGATATCTTCGCCCACCTTAACTTCGTACTGAAAGCCAAAACGAAGCTGCTCCATTTGCAGGTAATCTTCCTGTATTGTCAACTCATCTTCCAGGCTGATCAAATCCTGGTCGCCGGTATTTAATACTTTTCGGGTAAGATTGGCAAATAATGCAAGGTAATGATTAGCGGCAGGAATATCGTTCTTATTCATCAGGCCCTGTATAGAAGTTAGGGCATTAAACATAAAATGCGGGTTTAATTGCGAACGGATTGCCATCAGTTTTAATGTAACGCTTTCCTTTTCCCGTATGGATTGTTGTAATTTTCGTTCGTCGCTTATATCGACAATATAATTATTGACAGATAAAGCTATTAAAAAGGGAATAGCTGAAATATAAGGAAAGTCCGTTTTTAGCCATTCCGGGAATGAACTATGACGTATGAAAAATAAATAAAACAATATTATAGCTATAAATGCAACAAGAGCCAGTAATGTAAATCGGAATTTTTTCCGGATCTTTTTTTTCGATTTTAAAATAAAAGCCTTTCGTTCTTTTTCCGGTAACGACCGCAGCTTTTTAATATCCTTAAGACCGAAGAGAACAACCGCAATAATAACTACCAATAAAACAATACCAATAAAATAAACCGGGTGTGGCCTGATAAAGGATAAAACCGGGTTTGTTTGCCATGTGTGGGCAAATAAAATGAAAAATAGCAAAAAGCCGCCACCCATCAACATTGGCTGCAATACTGATAAAAATCTTTTCATAATGTTTTTAAATTTAATAATTACGCCGCGAAAGTCCTGTAATTATCATTGGGCATCAACACGCAACGAGTAGCTGGCAGTTATAAATTAGAATTTGGTATAATAGCCCTCTTTCCTGGGCGTTAGTACGCAAAGTAAGGGCCCGGGCGGGCATTTCCGCCGCTGATAGTCCCGATAACGGTGTTCGATATCCCGCAGGGGTTCAAAATTTTGAACCCCTGCGCACAAAAAGGTGAACGGTTAATTTTAATCGGTTTCCATACCTTTTCAAGTGTTCAATTTTTACGCACGATCACCCTACAAACGGCAACGAAAAGCACTGATTTATAGCATATTAAAAATTAAAATTCTCAAAATCTGTCCAATTTTGACGTTTTTTTTGAACAGTAAAACCGTTTTTTATTGATTATTAGCATTTAGCAATTTGCCCGCTGCGCCCAGCCTGGTGTAAACCGAAAATTTATACCTGATAGTCAGTTAGTTATAGCGCAAAGGTTATGGCAATCACGTCTCCGCTCACACACCCGGAATTGCCTAACACGAAGCGGCGGATCCTTTGCTTTGTCACTAAATTAAAAATGCCCGGCGACTGGCCAGGCATTGTGCTTTGTCTTACATTTCGTTAATGCAGTCACAGACTGCGGGTATAGTGGTCCGAAGTTACAAAACTTCGGATAGCGTTTCTGGAGCACGACGCGCAACAGGGGAAATCGAACAGCAGTCAAAGGAAGACTATGGACAACTGGGGCTTGCCATTTATGGATTCCCGAATATAGCAAGATTTGCCGGATTGAAAAGCACAAAGGACTCATAAATTGCGATCTCGGCCGGAATAATCTCTTTGGCGAAAGCAGTTTTAAACCTATCAAAATCGAAGATCAACGACGGATTATAAACAATACTGAACAAGGATCTCGGTTTGTCTGCAAAGTGCCTGAACTCGTCTGTGAGCTGTTCGGCGAGATCTGCTCTGATAAACCCGTCAAAACTCTCTCGACTTAACCAGCCGGTCGCCCCGTTCCCTTCCTTGATAGAAAATCCTACACGGAATCCGGCTCCGGTCATTTCTGAAAAGAGGTCCGATTGTTGCTGCAGGTTTAACATGCCAAAATTCTTCATTTGCAGGAACAGAGTGTTCCCGCAGGCTTCGGCGATCTCATCGCCAGTGTAAGGCAATGTCCGCATCGCATTCCAGATTAGCACGATAAGGCGACCGGCTTTGGCGCTATCCAGTATTGCCGGGCCCCCCTCTATCACCCAGTCGATGGCTCGACTACGCACACCAGTGTCTGACCGCTGTAGATGCTTCATCGCATAACTGACAGCTATCCGCACTTCCTGAGGCGTTTGTTTGCCGTGGAGGTTGATCTTTTGGATAAAGCCCGATGTGAGTGCGAAGTCTTCCACCGGCAATGATTTCCAGCCGGCTAAGTGATCATTGGACCAGGATGGCAACGGCGTTAGCAGACGATGGAATGCGCCGGAGTGATACCCATTCGGCAACTCGCTTATGATATTGACAGTTTCAAACAACGGCTCCAGTTCCCGGATAGCTTTCTGGCTTCGTCTGCGGTCAAAATATTCATCTAGTAATTTTTCGAGGGCACTCTTGTGTACCGGGTAAATCCTTTCCTTTGGGGGAAATGAAGGATAGCCGGTATAGGGGAAAATGATCTTGTCCATGGGATAATCGATATCCCAGTTATAGGTGGCCTTCAGGAAGACCCCTTGTTGGGCCTGGAGTCGCCATAAGTTTTCAACGCCAATCACTACTTTTTCGATTGCGACTTCCTTCCGGCTGTCAAAGTTTTTAATAGTATTCCACATGTCCATAAGGTCATCGATTGACAGACAGTAAATACACGAGTGGCAAGCAGTCGGAGGAGTTTGAGTATCCGAGGCAAAAAAGCCGGCTACACTTGGTTCCAGTGAAAAATCAATATAATCCGTGGGGAAGCCATAATGTTGCAGGATAGCTTCGAGCTGGTGCACACTTCCGGGTTCCAGCAAGTGCTTCAGTTCTGGTTTCTGATTTGTCCAAGCGACAAATTCCTGATAATCTTCTTCCGCTCCGGCGATAAGGTCGGGCTGTTGCTTGATCCGGTACATGGACGAGTGGGGGGGCCAATCACAGGTTTGGCCTCTGAACCAATTGTAAGTACCGTCGTCTTTAAACTTGGCCGCCATTTCAACGGCCTCTTCAACATTGTTTGCTTGATAAACTTTAGGCATGCCTTGCAACGATAAGGTTATAAAATGTGAAATTACAAATAGATTTTAAAAATCATAATGCATTGTCAAAAAATACCGGTCGGCAACCAATATTTTCCTTTCATTCGTGCCCCATTTTGCAGATAAAGTTATTATTTAAAAATATACGTCATCCTGACCAAAAACACAAAACTCGCTTATAGCAAAAAAACGTACGTGAGCGGCTACCTATCAGCGGCGCGCTGGTGTGCGGCCACACACGCGAGCACTGCACACCAGCGCTAGGATTGGACTGCCTTTTGGTCAGGACAGGAAATGATCAAACGCTAATATTTGTTAGCTTTATTTGGATTTTTTCTTAATATTGACTTTCTTAGGCTCGCCGTTCGATAATAGACCTGTTACCTTTCAATCTTAAATGACTCTGCCGAAACAACATACCCTCGAGACTAAACGACTCGTTAAGAAAATCCCCAAGGGTATCGTAGCAAAATGGCTATTGGAGGAAGGATATTATCCGGAGCAATATGTTGTTCCACCAACATTCAAAGTCAAGCAATTCGACCTAAAACCGAAACCGTATTTTGAGGTAGATGTTAGTGGGCCTCAGCCAAAGTTTGAACCTGAAAAATCCGATCTAATAAACGTTTCATTCCCCAAGACGCAGTTGACCGATAGAACTTTTGGAATTATTGAACCAAAGATTTACCATGATATGATTTGGTACTTAATGCAGGATTGGGATTTAGTTTTGCATTCACTTTTTAGAACCAACAACAAAATTCATTCTTACAGTTTTCCAATTCCGGTCACAAATAAACATGTTGGATTTTTGGGCGATTTGAGGGCAGGAAGAATGATTTATGAGTTTTTGGAGATGGCAGAAAATGATTTGGTTGCCGAAGCGTATAACTATAAATATATTCTTAAAACTGATATAAAAAACTTTTATCCATCCATTTACACCCATAGCATCGCTTGGGCTATTCACACAAAATCTGAAATACGCAAAAAAGGTAATAGAAATCGGTTTGACAAATATGTCGGACTCGTTTTAGATAAACTCTTTCAATATTCTAATGACGGATGTACCAACGGGATAGCTATCGGCCCTGCCGTATCTGACTTGGTTTCCGAAATAGTCTTATCTGAGATCGATACCGAAGCTTCAAAAATTCTAGACAGTCAAACTGTTGATTTTCTTGGAGTGAGATTCAAAGATGATTACAGATTTCTATGTCAAACAAAGCAAGACGCAAATATTATCATCAAAATACTTCAGAAACAAATGGCTAAGTTTAATCTTACTTTGAACGAAAAAAAATGTCAGATTGACGAATTGCCGGAGGGATTGTTCAGAGAATGGACAGCTGAATATCAACCATACTCATTACGGTATAAAAAGAAAGTCAACTACAAGCGTTTTGAAAACTCTATACGGGGAACACTTCAAGTAGACAAGAAACACGAAGGAACAGGAGTAGTAGACAGGTTTTTAAGTGAATTATATACAAAAGACTATGCGTTAAAATTCAAATTCGAGGACAAAGATTTATTGAAAGCTATTAGCCTACTTTTAATGTTAAAAGAAAGGAGGAACAAGTCTTTTCCACAAATCCTTGGTATAATTGAGCAAGTAATCTTAAGCAAGCCAAGAAGATCCAAGGCATTGTCTAAAATAAACGGGGTTTTAGAAAAGTCATTCAATGAAAAGCTTAAAAATATTGATGACAATCAATATGACCTCTTATGGTTAATATATTTTATAAAATCGCAAGATTTGTTTAAGATTTCATTTCCTAAAAAAGTAAATTCTGAACTTATTAAGAGCTTAAAGAATAACAAAGTGGACTTTTTTATACCAATTCCAACTGGCGTTAAATTATTTAATACAGTCAAAAAACCCGGAAACAACACAATCCTTTTAGAACATCTAGCACTTTTCAAAAAGAGTGAAGAGGAATGAAGAATAAAAGCGGCAATAAAGATTCAGCTCGCGACCTCGTGTCAGCAACTTAAATAGGTTTGTGAAATTATTATTGAGTAATTTTTCTTCTATGCTTTAAACCAATATAGTTTTCATGATTGACAGACCGTTTGATCAACTACGGGATATTTTTAAAGATGCAAACTCCCATAGCAAAGAGCTATTTAAATATGTTTTTGAAAAATCCGATAGCATTTCATTATGGATTATCGGCCTATCCGTTGGTGGAATTTCGATATTTGCCAATAATATAGGCAAAGTAAGGGATTCTGTCAATCCTCAGTTTTTGTCTCCAATACTTTATCTTTTGGCCATATCCGTAACATCAGGTATTATATATAGGGTGCTATTTCTGAATTTCTATGTGCTTTTAAGTCAAACGTTGGACGGTATTGATGTTGATTTACTCGAAAAAAGACAATGGACACAGAGTCGTTTTTAAATGGCGATGAAACGTTTGAAGGTGTGATAATAGTGATTCAGAATGGTACGGGTGAAAACCTAAGTCACTTGTTGCCACAGTATAATGAATCGAATGACGCCGGAAAAAGAATTTTATACGAAAGCACGGTTAAACACTATCTTGAAAACGTTGAATTCGCTAAAAAGGATACCGAATTAGCAATTGACTTTGCAGCCGATACCTATGCTAAATTTTTTTATGGGTCTAAGGAAAAGTACAAGAAGAAATTTACTGAAGGCGATAAAGGGAAAAAATACAAAATTCTTCGAGCCTTGACAGTCTGTCTTTACCTGATATATAACCTTGCATTTATGGTTGCGCTATTTTTATTTGCCGCATCCGCTTAATAGTAATTTTCTGTTGTCCGGCATTTAACTACGGTAACTTCTCTTCGCTGACAAGTATAAGACACGCTTTCTCAATTTATTACTCTAAAACCAAAAGATTGTTGAGCAGTCCACGGCGCGCTGCGTTAGCGATGGCAGCGAATACCGGCCTAGCGCCTAACGCCCGCGGCGTATAAGCGTACAGCGCGGGCCGCAGGCAACGCCCCTATTTTAGTAGCAGTAGCAGTAGCAGTTGGCAGTAGCAGTTTGCACGCTCTCCAATTCGCTGCCTTTTGCGAACAGTTTTGCAAAGGTCGGTGATATTACCCAAATAAATGGTGACAGCATTTTGTCAGTAAAAGTGTAAACCCATCAAAAATTAACTATTTGATTATCAATTATTTAAATAGGGTTAACATTGAATTGTGTTAAGTTGTGTTAACCCTTGCAGATCCATTGGCCTGTAAAGTCAATGCACTTTTCTGCCTGTTTGCCCCTCTATTGTTCGGTAGAAGGGGAACGCCCTTATTCAGTTTGCAGTTTTCAGTTTGCAGTTGGCAGGTATTATTCACTGTGCCCACTGCCCACTGCCCACTGCCTACTGCCAACTCACGTTGCCTGCACGAGTCTAAAGTCGTGTGTCGGGAACAAACGTGTTCCCTTTCCCCCGCCGTACCAGCAACGCACTCACAATAGCCACCGCGCATAACACCAGCATCAGATCGAGGCCGCTTTTAAAGCTTCCGCTTGTTTTACGGAGGGTGCCCAGCACGATCATGCCCGTGCTGCCTGCCAGTTCGTCAATCATGGTTACCACGCCCAACACGGAGCCGTAGCGTTTGCCGCCATAAATATGGGCAACCCACACCTGTATAATGGTAAAAGCCCCGCCAAAACCAAAGCCTGCCACCAGGGCAAAAGCATGCAATAACAGGGGGCTGATGCTAAACGTACTGAGCATAAAAAAGCTGAGCGCCATGATGGAGATGGTGAGCACCATGATGTACTCCCTGGGCATCCTGTCGCTGAGGTAGCCGAAGAACAACTTGCCTGCCATGGCCATTAGGGAAAAATAACCGAGTAAGGCGGCCGCCATAGCGGGGCTTTGGCCAAGGTCCTTCATTACGAAACCATGATTTTGGAGGTATCCTTTTATACAAAACCATAATATGCCGGTTACGATAAGCACCAGGTAAAAGGTATAGGAGCGCAGGGCGTCGCCAAGCGACAGATCGGTTTTGGCGGATGGTGTATTGGGCCTTTCGGGGAAAGATGCGCCGTCGGGCACGGCGCCGATTGCGGCCGGTTCGCGTTTGATCAATAATAGCGGAGGCAGCAGCAGCACAGCGGAGGCGACGCCCAAAAACAGGCAGGCTTTTTGCCAGTCGGCGCCGGCCATTACGGCTACGCGGGGGAAAATAATGCCGCCCAGGCTGGAGCCGAGGATCACGATGCCGGTTGCTATGCCTTTGTAATGATGGAACCATTTGTTTACCAGGTACATAAAAGCAATAATGCCGGCCAGCGACATGCAAATGCCGTACAGCACATAAAACACGCACAAAACGGTATAGCTGGTGATATAGGCCTGCAAAAATATTAAGCCGGTGGCCCCGAAAGCGCCGATGGCGATGACTGAGCGCGGGTTAAACCTGTCGAGCAGCCGGCCGACAAAGGGCGAAGCAATGGCAATGGTTAAAAACAGCAGCGTAGGCAGGAAAGCCGCGCTCTGCGCATCGAGGCCGAAGGACTTGATCTGCAATGGCCGCATCACTGTTAAAGCATAAGCGCCCACGCCATTGGTGGTTGCGTACATGAGCGATAAGCCCGCCAGCATGAACCAGCCGTAGAAGATGTTTTTCATATAGATACTAAATAAAAATCTCTTTCCGTTTCCGTCCCAGCAGGGTCTCTCGCAGAGGACCCTGCGTCTGCGTCCCCCGGGCATATTGTATCGCAGGGTCCCGTGCCGGAGACCCTGCGATGACGGAAAGATTTGAGCCGGAAGATACGATTTCGCGGGGTTAATTGCATGGGCAAGAGTTTCTGTTTCAGAAAGGTTTCTTTCAGATTTTGGGTTACCCGTCCAAGTGTACGTCATTGCGAGGAACGAAGCAACCTCTACACATGCTAATCAATGGACCAGCGCGTAATGATGACCTGTTAGCAGCACGCCGTTCACCCCTGCATCGCGTTTTCGCTGACTGTTTGGCGTAGAGGTTGCTTCGTTCCTCGCAATGACGTTGGGGTGGCTTTTGCGGGTAAACCTAAACCAGCAGAGCGCCCTGTGTCCTCCGGAGATTCAACGCCAGGCTCTGTATTGCAGCCCCGTGGTAACGGTAATATTATCGTCTTTGGCCAATTATTCATCAGCGGTTGTGATCGTTATAAAGCCACCGTCTTTTTTGGGTGTGTCAAAGATCATGACAAAAAGTTTTTCGCCCCCCTTGCCATCATCGTCTTTAAAGTAATAAGCATCCGACCCCTTTACCTTTTTGTGCGTCAAATTTTTGTATTGGGCCAGGAAACTATCCTTCATTTGCTTCGGATAAGTAGTGGTTTGATAAAATACGATGGTAACGGCCTGGTCATCCTTAGCAATGCCGAATATCGAATTATCGATCGTCGTTTTTGGTGCATAGTATTCGGTATCTATTTTTGAAAGCGCATAGTCTAACGAGAGCACTGTTGCTACGTAATCCTTTTGCGACGCGCCCAGCAATTTTTGCATGTTGCGTAAATTGGGTACTACCAGTTTATAAGCAAACGTTGTTGAATCGATATCGAGTTTAATAATTTGCTGCGCTGATGCCGCCTGGAAAGTAACAATGCAGCACAGGGCCACGATTATTTTTTTCATATTAAGATTTAATTTGATTGAGCAATTGCTTCGTCTAATGGATGGCAAAATAGAAATATTTTTTGGAACTATATTGCCACGGGTTACGCGGATATAAAAATCCAGGGCATCCCCAACAGGGTTGGGGACCTCATCATGCAGGTCGGGCAATCAGATGGGTACCGTATTGCACGCAGACCTGGCGCGTAGCGTGCCGATCCGTATAAAAATGGAACGCATGGAACGGTCATTGGCTATTGCACCTTTTGTGCTATCACCGTCAGGCCATCCTCAAACCCCGAAAAATCAGCCTTTAACCGCCGCGAAACTACCTGGAGGGAATCGTGCATGCGGGTTACTTCGAGGTAATGGAACTGGGGTTTATAGTTGGTGGCCAGGTCGGGGAGGAGCTGGCCGGTAGTGTTTAGCGGCTGGTGTACGCCGCCGCCACCACCAATAACCAGGAATTGTTTGCCCCTCATTTTAAAGTCCTCAAAATTATGCGAATGGCCGCTGAGGAAGAGCACGCACTTTTTTGATTGCAAAAATAACGGCACAAAATGCTGCTGCACCGGCAGCGAGGACCCCGTAACTTTGCTGTTGCTGTATGGCGAATGGTGGCACCCAACGATCACCAGCTTTACTGAGGCATCGGTATCCAGCCGGGTAAGGGTTTGTTGGTACCAGTCGTCCTGCTTTTTAATATCGGCAGGCTTCATCTTGCTGAAATTAGAGTTGAGCAGCACCACAGCCACCGAATCAACCACCTCCGCGTACCCTGTGGCGCGATGCTCCGGAAACCGCGACTGAAAGCGTTTTTCGCCCAGTGCGGTGTTGATCATCACCTCGTGGTTGCCCAGCGCCGCATAAACAGGTACGCCGTTGGCTCTTAACAGCTTAAGGTTAGTATCCACCGGTTTCCATTTGGCATTGTGGTAACCCAGGGAAACCACATCGCCCAAAATAAACAGCGCTGACGGGCGCCTGGCATTAACCTCGTGGAAGATGAGCTGGGTTGCTGTTTCGTTGTTATTATACTGACGGAAGATCTTTTCGAAGAGCAGGCGGCCTTGTGTGTCGCTGGTAAAATCGATGACCGGCGGCTTTGCCTGGCCCGAGGCCCGCAGCACGCTGCAAAGCAGGGTGATCCATAATAAGCATCCATAAACAGCGTGTCGGGTTTTCATTTTGGCCTGTATTGCAGACGGTTAAACGCCGGGATAGGCCGGTTATTACAATTATCCGCATTACCCCGGTTAAACGGAAACAATTAAGGTTGAAATTTTTTTACAAAAATCTTTTAAATACTAATATTTTTAGCATTATGTTTGTGGGGTAATTGATATGGCAACACCAGGCGATAAAAAAGACATCATCAGCCAACTGCAAAAAGACATTTTGCTGTGGGAAGGTTTTGCGCCGCCACAGGCCGGTGCTGCCAAAGGGGTAGGTCTGGGGCCGGTGGAGGCAGCGTTCCCGAATGGGGTGTTCCCAACCGGTGTTATCCACGAGATGCTTTGCCCCACACGCGAGCAGCAGGCCGCTACCAGCGGGCTGCTGGGCGGCCTGCTAACCGCCCTGATGCGGCAGGGAGGGCCTTGCCTGTGGATCAGCAGGGAGAGAAGGTTATTCCCGCCTGCGATGGATGGTTTTGCGGTAGAGCCCGACCGGATGATATTTATTGATGTAGCGACGGAGAAAGATGTATTATGGGCCATGGAAGAAGCGCTGAAGTGTGAAGGGCTGGCGGCAGTGGTTGCCGAAGTAAGGGAGATCAGCTTTGCTCAATCACGGCGGCTGCAGCTGGCCGTTGAAAGCAGCAGGGTAACCGGCTTTTTGCTGCGTAACGACCTGCGCAAACTGGGCACCACCACTTGTGTGGCCCGCTGGCAGGTAACACACCTGCCAAGTGTATTGGAATATGGCATGCCCGGTGTTGGCCACCCGCGCTGGCAGGTGGACCTGTTAAGGGTGCGTAACGGTATCCCCGGCAGCTGGCAGCTGGAATGGGCGGCTGACAGGTTTATCCCTGTTGAGGAAAAAGCAGCTGAAGTAAATCATGTAGAAGTGCGACAAGTTGGGTAATCATGAAAAAGCGTATGTCTCTCTTTGGTTTCGTCATTTACTGACGGACTGGTTCACCCTCCGCCAGCCGGAACTAAAGCAGGCGCCCTTTATTTTGGTAACCCCCGAACATAACCGCATCATTATTACCGCAGCCAATGCCCTGGCCGAAAAGCAGGGCATCACCGTGGGTATGGCCGCAGCCGACGCCAAGGCGGTTATCCCGGATTTAAAGGTGATTGACGATATACCCGGCAAGGCGTCCAAACTGCTGCTGGGGCTTGGAGAGTGGTGTATCCGCTATACTCCTTTGATCGCTGTCGACCTGCCCGATGGCCTGATCATGGATATTTCGGGCTGTGCCCACCTGTGGGGCGGTGAGCATGAGTATCTTAAAGAAATAATTACCCGTTTAAGAAGCAAGGGGTATGATGTGCGCGGCGCTATGGCCGATACGGCAGGTGCAGCCTGGGCTGTAGCCCGTTTCGGCCGCGATAAACCCATCATTGCGCCGGGTATGCATACCGAAGCAATACTCAGCTTGCCGCCCGCTGCCCTGCGGCTGGAACCCCTGGTTTTGGAGCGGCTGCACAAGCTGGGTTTTTATACCGTCAAAAGTTTTATAGGGCTAAAAAGATCAGCACTGCGCCGCCGTTTTGGCAATGACTTTTTATTAAGACTTGACCAGGCATTAGGCAACGAGGATGAACCGTTAGACTTACTACATCCCGTAACGCCCTATCACGAACGTTTACCCTCTTTGGAGCCGATCCGTACGGCCGAAGGTATTGAGATCGCCATAAAAACCCTATTGGGAAGCTTATGCAAGCGCCTGCAAAGTGAGGGAAAGGGGCTGAGGACTGCCATATTAAGGTGTTACCGGGTGGATGGGGGAGTAGTGGGCGCTGATATCGGCACAAATCGCCCTACCTATCATACCGGCCATTTGTTTAAGCTGTTCGAGCTAAAAATAGCGACGATTGAACCGGCATTGGGGATTGAGCTGTTTACACTTGAAGCCCCGAAAGTGGAGGAAATATCGCCCGAACAGGAAGCGTTGTGGTCGCCGGAGGGTGGCGGCCTTACTGACAATAATCTTATCGAATTGCTCGACAAACTGGCAAACAAGATCGGCGCAAATAATATACGCCGTTATTTGCCTCAGGAGAGTTATTGGCCGGAACGGTCTATTAAACCGGCCCGCTCATTAGCCGAAAAAGCGTCGGCCACGTGGCGGTCGGGCAGCCCGAGGCCATCCCTGCTGCTTAAAAAACCCGAAAGGGTTGAAGTGACTTCATTGCTGCCGGATAATCCGCCAATGCTGTTTATTTATAAGGGCGAAAAACATATCATCAAAAAATCCGACGATGCCGAGCGTATTGAACCTGAGTGGTGGCGCCGCAAACGCCCGCACCGCGATTATTATGTAGTGGAGGATGAACAGGGCCGGCGTTACTGGCTGTTCCGGTCGGGGCATTATGCGGATGAGGGTTCGCAGTGGTATTTGCATGGATTTTTTTCATAAACGGCAGCGATGGAATACACGGAATTACAGGCAACCAGCAATTTTAGCTTTATGCGCGGCGGTTCGCACCCCGAGGAGTTGGTGGAGCGTGCAGCCATGCTTGGTTATTCCAAAATTGCTATTACCGACCGTAACAGCATGGCTGGGGTGGTACGGGCGTATCAAGAGGCCAAAAATCATAAAATCGACTTAATACCTGCCTGCCGGCTGGATTTGTTGGATGGCCCCAGCCTGCTGGCCTATCCCACTGATATTACTGCCTGGGGACGACTTTGCGCGCTGCTAAGCAAAGGTAACCTGCGCACCGAAAAGGGTAAGTGCGATCTGTATAAGCAGGATGTTTATGAACATGCAGAAGGTATTAAATTTATTGCTATCCCGCCGGCCAAACTAAATAACCGTTTTGATTTTGATGATGATTTTAAAGCTGCCCTTGCCGAATACCAAAACGTTTTTGGCGATGCGCTTTACCTGGCCGTAAGCCGCTCGTATACCAGCGATGACGGCAAGCGATTTTACCGGCTGTCGCGGTTAGGGGTGCCGATAGTAGCTACCAACGATGTGCATTATCACGACCTGGAACGGCGCGAACTGCAGGACGTACAAACTTGCGTGCGCGAAAAATGTACCATCCAAACCGCCGGTTTTCGTTTGCATGTTAATGCCGAGCGTTATTTAAAACCCATGGATGAACTGGAGCGCCTGTACCGGAAATATCCCGATGCTTTAACCCGTACACAGGAAATTGCCGAAGCCTGCACCTTTTCATTAGACACCCTGAAATACCTGGAGCCGGAATGGAAAAGCCCGGACGGCCGCACTGCCGACGAACATTTACGCGAGTATACACTTGCCGGCGCAGAAAAGATGTTTAAAGGGGATATTTCAAAAAAAGTTCTCAGGCAGATCGATTTTGAGTTGGCCTTTTTTGCCAAAAGAAAGCTGGCGCCGTATTTCCTGCGCGTTTATGAATACACGCAAAAAGCCGAAGAACTGGGGATCTTGCACCAGGGGCGTGGGTCAGCGGCAAATTGCACCGTTTGCTTTTGTTTAGGGATAACACCGGTAAATCCGAATAAATCACGGCTGTTATTTTCGCGGTTCATGTCGGATGCGCGCGATGAATGGCCCGATGTGGATGTGGACTTTGAGCACGAACGCCGCGAGGAGATCATTCAATGGATATACCAGACTTATGGACGTGAGCATGCGGCCATCGTAGCTACCGTTACCCAGGAACGCCATAAAGGCGCCATCCGCGATGTGGGTAAAGCGATGGGCCTTTCCGAAGATACCATTAAACGCCTGGGCGGCGCTATCTGGGATTTTTCAGAAGAGGGTTTCGACCGGGAGCGCATCATCGGCCAGGGGCTGAACCCGGATGACCCGCAATTGTTTAAGGTGTTGCAGTTAACAGAAGAACTAATGGGTTTCCCCCGGCAGTTGGGGCAGCATACGGGCGGGTTTGTCATCACCCAGTGCAAACTGTCTGACATTTGCCCGGTAATGAATGCCCGAATGGAAGACCGCACCCAGTTGGAATGGAATAAAGACGATTTGGAGGCTTTGGGTATCCTGAAGGTTGACGTGCTGGGCCTGGGAATGCTCACCTGTATCCGTAAGGCTTTTCATCTCGCCAACCAGCATTATGGCCTTGAATTGACGCTTGAAAATGTGCCGCAGGACGACCCGGAAGTTTATGATATGATCTGCCATGCCGATACGGTAGGCGTTTTCCAGATAGAAAGCCGGGCGCAGATGTCGATGCTGCCACGCTTAAAGCCAGTCTGCTTTTACGACCTGGTAATAGAAGTGGCCATTGTACGCCCCGGGCCCATCCAGGGCGACATGGTACACCCTTATCTGCGCCGCCGTGATGGCATCGACCCCATTGAATATCCTTCAAAAGCGTTGGAAGAAATATTGGGCAGGACCTTGGGGGTGCCGCTTTTCCAGGAGCAGGCGATGGAAATTGCTATAGTTGCAGCAGGTTTTACCCCAGCCGAGGCCGATCAGTTGCGGCGCAGCATGGCTACTTTTAAAGCAAAGGGTTTGGTAAGCCAGTTCAGGAAGAAATTGATTGATGGGATGGTGGGGAATGGCTACAAGGAAGATTTTGCGGCGCGGGTTTTTAAGCAGTTGGAAGGTTTTGGTTCTTACGGTTTCCCCGAAAGTCATGCCGCCTCGTTTGCGCACCTGGTTTATATTTCGTGCTGGCTTAAATACAAATACCCCGATGTATTTGCAGCGGCTTTGCTCAACAGCCAGCCCATGGGTTTTTACCAACCGGCCGAGATTGTTGATGATGCCCGTAACCACGAAGTAGTGATCAGGCAGATCGATATCAACCATTCCCAATGGGACCATACCCTGGAAGAAAAAGCAGGTAAATATTGTGCGCTGCGGCTTGGGTTTCGCCTGGTAAAGGGTTTGCGCGAGGAAGAAATGCAGCTATTGGTTGCCGGTGCGCCTTATACCCACATCCCCCAGCTCATGAACGCAGGCATCTCGCAGGCTTCGCTCGAAATGCTTGCCGATGCCGATGCTTTCCGTTCCATCGGGCTCGACCGCAGGCAGGCGCTTTGGGAGATCAGCGCCCTGGCCGACCGTCCGGTTGCGTTGCTGCAGGATCTGCCTTCGGAAACCGCCGGCGAGCAGATCACCCTGCCGCTGATGACCGCCGGCGAACACGTGGTACAGGATATCGCCTCAACCAGTTTGTCCATCAAAGCGCACCCGGTTAGCTTTGTGCGTTACGAGCTCGACCAGCTGGGTATTGTTCCCACCGCCAAACTTAAATCGATGAAAAACGGCGACCGGGTAAAAGTTGCCGGCCTCATCACCGTACGCCAGCGCCCCGGAACAGCCAAAGGCGTGGTTTTTGTAACCATAAAGGACGAGACCGGCTTTTCCAATATCGTGGTATGGGGTACGTTTTTTGACAAGTACCGCAAGGAGATTGTACAGTCGCGCTTGCTGATGGTTGAGGGTAAGCTGCAGGTGGAGGGCGAAGTGATCCACGTGGTGGCCGCCCGATGTTTTAATATGAATTTCCTGTTGAGCAAACTGACCACCGTCCACAGCGACGAACTGCCGGCACTAAACCTGTCGCGTGCGGATGAAACCACTATGCCCACGCCCGACCAGCGCGGCTCGGCTAAAGCAGAAGTGTTTTATAAGGGGAGGAATTTTAAATAAAGCCTAAAAAACTGTTCATTTTTTTAGGCTGCGAACGCTCGCCGCGAAATTCAAACTGGATCAGCATAATTACAATTTCCCAACAAAACCATAGCTTTACACTTCAATGAAAAAACTTTTCTCAATTGCCTTACTTTTGTTGTTTGGCGCCGGAGCCTTCGCCCAAAGCCAAACCACCCCGGTTTATCACGAGCAATTCCGCCCGCAAATACATTTTTCGCCGGAGGCGCACTGGATGAACGACCCCAACGGTATGGTGTATTTCAACCATACTTATCACCTGTTTTTCCAGTATTACCCCGGGGGCACTGTTTGGGGGCCGATGCACTGGGGCCATGCGGTGAGCAAAGACATGATCCACTGGAAACAGTTATCCATCGCTCTATACCCGGATAGTTTAGGTTATATCTTTTCGGGCAGTGCGGTAGTCGACTCCAATAACACCTCCGGTTTTGGTAAAAACGGGAAGATTCCCCTGGTGGCCATATTCACCCATCACGATCCGAAAGGCGCTGATGCCGGTAAAAACAATTTCCAGAACCAAAGCCTGGCCTACAGCCTCGACGACGGCTATACCTGGACAAAATATGCCGGCAACCCTGTACTGAAAAATCCGGGTATCACCGATTTCCGCGATCCTAAAGTCTCCTGGTATAAACCCGGCAAAAAATGGGTGATGACACTGGCCACAAAGGACCGTATCACCTTCTACTCCTCGCCCGACCTGAAAAACTGGACAAAGGAAAGCGAATTTGGGCAGTCACTTGGCGCCCACGGGGGCGTTTGGGAATGCCCCGACCTGTTCCCACTAAAATTAAACGGCAAAACTTATTGGGTTTTAATTGTCAATCTTAACCCCGGCGGCCCCAATAAAGGCTCGGCAACGCAATACTTCGTGGGGCAATTTGACGGACATACCTTTACAGCAACCGACACAGCTACCAAATGGCTGGATTACGGCCCCGATGAATATGCTGGCGTAACATGGGGCAATACGGGCAATCGCCGTATTTTTTTAGGCTGGATGAGCAACTGGAGCTATGCCACTAGGGTGCCTACCAGCCCTTGGCGAAGCGCATTTACAGTGCCGCGGGAACTGCACTTAACCCAATACGGCAGTCATACACTGCTTGCCTCAACGCCTGTAAAAGAGCTTAATGGGTTAAAATCAAAGACCTTTAGCTTTAAAAATATCGATATTAAAAGGGGCGGAACTTTTACAGGCCTCACCGGGGAAGTATCCGGGCAATACCGCATTGACCTGAAAACAGCATCGGTGCAGGATTTTAAATTCACGTTTTCCAATGCGAAAAGTGAAAAGCTCATTGTCGGGTATGATAAAAAAGCGAATCAATACTACATCGATCGCTCACAATCCGGGATAGTTAATTTTGATAAGGAATTTGCGGGAACTTCAACCGCACCGCGCTTGTCTGCGGCCCGTACCATTAAACTAACTTTGGTGGTTGACCGGGCATCGGTTGAATTGTTTGCCGATGATGGCGCAACGGTGATGACGTGTATTTACTTTCCTAATGAGAAGCTTGATAGAATAGCGCTTAGTGCAGAAGACAATTTTTGGGTAAAGCATTTGTCCTGTTCCGGCTTGAGGTCGACTTGGTAAGTACTCTCTTATCTGTTGAATTTCATAGTACCGATGAGAGCAGGGTTACCTTCCTTTTATCTTGGCATTAAGGGTACAAGCAAACGGGATAATCGGAAAATTATCTGAAATAATTTGTAAAGTATACACATGGCCAAGTCGAAAGTTAACCGGCGTATAATTAAATTCTCGTTGATTATAACAATCTTGTTATTTCTTGCCTGTTGGGATGTCAGATTTAACGATTCGTTGAGGGTAATTAACAATTCTGCTGAACGAATTTCCATTTTGCACTCAAACCAGAAGACAGGCGATCTAACGGCCAATCATATAGCTTTCTTTGTTGACGATTATAATACCGTCGCACCCGGAGACACTTCTTTAATCCATATAATGGGTAATGATGGCGCGTGGCACGATTATATTTCTCAGGGTATCGACCAAAAACTCTACTTATATGTTTTTAACGTCGATACTTTAAAAAAATACCAGGATACTTATTCCATGGACGATCTAGTTGAAATGGGTAAATACATCAGTTTATTACAATACTCTGAGCGAGAGTTAAAGAGTAAACACTGGCTAATAAAGTTTAAATAGCCAGGGTAGTGGCTAAATTCCAGACGCTTGCCTCGTGATCGTTTCACTCAGAAGAGAGATGCTTCGGGGCTGACTTTTTTCGTCCTCCCCAGCGGAGCAGCTCGGCAAATACAAAACTTCAATTAATCTTCCCGGTCGTAAAACCGGTCTTCGTTAAAATGGTCATGACGATAAAATTCATCCTCTTCGCGCAAGCTGCGGTTTGAAGGCTCCAGTATTTTTCGGATCGCGATCTCGGTATGACGGGAAAGGCGCCCTTTTTCGTACAACGGCAGTGAATCCAGTTGCTGCGCGCTCAGCGTGGGTATAAATACTAAATTGCCATGTTCGCCCGGATCATATGCACTGAATGCAGGGTCGATTTTACGCGCGCGATGCGCTTTTTTTGATTTGGTAAATAATTCGGCCAGGCCAATCGGGATCAAAACCTTGCGGTCGTCTGCCAGGTCCAAATCATTTTTATCAAGGTCAGCTATGATATACCGTACCTTATTAGTGTCTGGATCGAAAAGAAGATCGTCCACATTCCCTGCTTTTTTACCGCTGCGGGTAATAATATCCCAGCCTGTTATATCGGGCTGCCCATCGGCAATTTCATAACCGCTGCCATGAAGCTCTTCAAGGCTGGTTGCCACATTTTCCTGAGTTGTCATAAATTTATATTAAGATTAAAAAATATTTAATACGGGCATTTTTGCCTTGTTACGGGGTTGAAGTTTTGGTAGTCCGGGTTGTATCGACCGTCGAAGCTGTTGATGGGCCGTGGTAATATTGCTTATAGCAAAATGCTGCAGCGATTATAACGATGATAGCAATGATGAGCCATAGCCACCACATACTTCTCTTGCGTTTTACTTCTAAATGTGCCATAATCTGGATGAGTTAATTATGGTATCAACATAGGGATATGGAATTGGTTTTCGTTAAATTTAAAATTATTAAATATTGGTTATTATTAGCGAACAAGGGAATTCTTGCCCGGCTGCAACCTTAATTTGACAGTGGATTAATTTAATTAATTGATAATTAAATCGTGGCATGATATTGGAACGATTAAGGTGAATCAAAACAGTTTGGCTTTGTTTCTAAACTTAAGTACATGGAAAGCAACTACACAGGGAGCGAATACGCTAATATCCTGGCTGAAGTTAATACCGGCAAAAACTTCAAAATTAATTTTGCTGCAGTAAATAATATGATAAACGGCTTAAACCACTCTATCGACGACAAAATGCGGTCGAATGAAGATTGCAACTGGCTCATCGGCGTGTGCTATAATTACTACCGGCTGCAGCAATTGATCAGGGTTAAATGGATTAATAAATAAGCTTTCTGAGCCGGCACTGCAACATATGGCCGATGCATTCTTAGGGCCTCACCGCCCACGCCAGTCCATCGGCCCCGCCAACAGCAATATGTCCGCTAACTTCCAACGTCTTTAGATCTACAACCGCCACATAGTTATCAGCGGTACAGCCGATAAAAGCGCGTGACCCATCATCGTCTACCAAAATACCCGCTGCGCCTTTGCCGGTGTTTAACTTCTTGACCAATTGATGTGTTGTTGCATCATAAACAAATAAGTCGCCGGAGCGCAGGCTGGTTACCAGCACGCGTTTACCGTCTGGTGTAAACTTAAGGCGGTTGGCGCCAATGGCTTTCGCGTCAATTGTTGTGCTTAGTTTTTTTGCGTCAAGATCGATGATGGCGATGGTGCCATCGTCGGAGGCTGCCGTCCACAATTCTTTCCCATCCGGTGATACATCAAATCCTTCGGAACCCCTCGATACCGGAATAACAGTTTGCATCCAGTCCCGGTGTGGGGGAGGGCCAAAACCATTGGGGCCCGGGTTGGGTTTGATGAGGGTATCCACCAAAATACTAACGGTGCCTGAGGATACGTTGGTGGTGTAAACTTTTTTTCCGCCGGGTACTACGTAGATCATGTGGGTACGGTCCTGCCCGGTTCCCATTACCCAGTCAAATTTGCCGGTTACCGGGTCATACCTGCCAACAGTTTTTGTGCCTTCGGCGGTGAACCATACCTTGCCATCAACAAACGTGATGCCATGCGGTCCCATCAGGGGCCTGGTATCCAACGTAGGTAAAGCTTTTTGCCCAACCAGATCGATCACATTCAGTTCGTGCAGGCTGCCACCACCGTAGATGGTGACATAAGCCGTCTTTCCGTCGGCCGAGGCGATGACCTCGTGCGGATCAGAGCCAACCGGCACGCGGGCAATGATCTTCAGGCTAACAGGATCGATGATGGCCAGCACATGATCGCTTTTTGAAAGGGCCAGTAATGTGCGTGCAGGGGTTGATTGGGCAGCACATTTGGTGGCGGTGTAAACTAAAGCGATTAGGAGAAAACTTGCAGTAAATAATTTGGGCAGGCTGGATTTTGTAGCTTTCATAATTTCAATATTTGTTTGCGCGCGGCTTCGTTCACCTGAATGCAGTGGTGGTAAAGCCGACGGGGTATCATTTATTTCCGTTCAACAAAACAAATATAGTTAACCCATGTTAAGCTTTTAAGTTGGTTGACCGGTCAATCGACGATAGCCCAAAGGTAATCGACCGGGGCATGGTTTTTGACCGACCGGGCGTATTAAAACAGGCGACAAATTGTGCTTCGCCACTATTAGGTCACCCGGGGTAGAATCACTTTTTAATGAATAGCCATAATTTTTACATGTTGGGCATAAACGCTAAATAGTTTTTTATACCGACCTTTAACTTACCACAAAGACAAATGCTTGTGGTTTTTAATCAAAAAATACCCCATCAATTTTGGTGAAATTTGATGAGTTTACAACTCAACTGGCCGATGTAATAAGTTCACCATTATTACATCGCCACCTAAAACATTTTTTATGAGAAAGATTACAAAATCATTAATCGCTATGTGCATGGTATGTTTTGCATTGGCAAAAACAAACGCACAGGTCAACATTCAGATCAGCGCGAATATCGCGCCACCCGAGCTTCCTGTTTATGAACAGCCGGAATGCCCGGTTGATGGTTATATGTGGCAACCCGGTTATTGGGCCTATGACAATGTTGATGGCTATTACTGGGTACCGGGTGTTTGGGTATCACCACCACGACGCGGTGTTTTGTGGACTCCGGCATACTGGGGTTTTGCGGGTGGAGCCTATGGCTTTCACATGGGTTACTGGGGTCCTCATGTAGGTTTTTATGGTGGTATAAATTACGGATACGGTTATGGCGGCGAAGGTTTTTATGGCGGCAGATGGGCCGGAAACCGGTTCAGCTACAACGTCGCCGTAATGCATGTTAACAGGGTGGTTATCCATACGACCTATGTCGACCGTACCGTTATTCACACCACGGTGATAAACCGCAGGAGCTTTAATGGCCCGGGTGGTGTTGAAGCAAGACCGCGGCCTGAAGAGGAAAGAGCAATGCGCGAACGTCATTATCAACCGACAGCGACTCAACTTTCCCATCAGCGCGTGGCTGCCCGCGACAGGAACCAATTCGCAAAAGTGAACCAGGGCCATCCTGGGGCGGCAGCAATGGATAAGGTGAATGGCCGCACATTTAATGAAAAGGGCAGCGTATCGAAGCCGATTGCAAACAATAGGGTAATAAAGCAACAGCAGCAACGCCAGCAGCAAAATCAGCAGCAACAAAAGCAACAGCAACAAGTACGCCAGCAGCAGAATCAGCAGCAACAAAAACAGCAGCAGCAACAACGCCAGCAACGGAACCAGCAGCAACAAAAACAGAATCAACAGCAACAACAGAAGCAGAATCAGCAACGCCAACAGCAGCAACGGCAACAAGGCCAACAGCAGAAGCAACAACAACAGCGGCAACAGCAGCAACGCCAAAAGCAACAGCAGCAGAAGCCTAAGGTGCAGCCCGAGAAAAATCCAAATCAACCCCAATAAAAGGCAAAGCGCCGGTCTTTTTGGATACACAAAACCCTGACGTAAATTCCGCCGGGGTTTTGTGTTTTAGTGGAGTGGTGTGTCCGAATTGCGTTGGCTTAGCTGTGACATTAGCCGCAAATCAAACAAGCCTCATATTTGCGCCGACTCCGGCTTTTTTTCTTCGCAATCTATGCTAACTGTTACTTCGTCGGAGAGCACCAGGCTGGAGCTGCCAACGCCAAAATCCAGTCTGTTTATTTTAAAACTACCCTTAAATGCAAATGTGTTCTCTTTCTCCAGATAGGTAAAGGGCATTTCAATTTGTTTTGATTTATCCTTAATGGTGAGAATAAAAGCGCCGACGTAATTATTACCGCTTTTGCGTTTAAACGCAATTGATTTGAGCGTGATCTTCGGATAGCGCGAAACGTCAAAAAAATCCTCGCTGCGTAAATGCTCGTCGCGGCTTGAATTGTCGGTATTGATCGTATTCACATCAACCGACGCCTCTATGCTGCTGGAAGTTAAATTGGCTGGCGTAAAATGAATTTTGGTAACCAGCCCGGCGATGGAGCCGCCTGTGCCTATCCCCATATTTCTGATCCCGAAGGTTATTGCCGATCGTGTAACCTGCGCGTTAACCGCGTTTGAGCAATACGTTAAAACGAGTACTATAAAAACAAAATATCTTTTCATAATTGTTATGCCGCAAACTGCTTTGGCTTGTCAGCTTTAATTTAATATACAATTGCCAAAATTTAATGGTCGAGCTAATGGCGTTCAATACTTTATTACTGCTTAGCAGGCGGCGGTGCTCCAGGACCACCCGGCGGAGGGCCGCCTGTCCCATGATGCTCTTCGGGCACTTTTATTTCGGGGTGCGCATTACCGCGATGGCAGGTATAGCAATTAACACCCGTAGTCATTACCATTCCGAGACTATCTTTTTTGGCTTCAAAAAATTTCTTGTTGATCTTCGCCATCATCTGGAACATGTGGCGCGCGGCAGTCTTTTCCGGTTTTGCATCGCTCGCAAAATCCATCCTGTTGGTTTGGTCGTTACGTGCATGACAGAAATTGCAGCGTACACCCAACGAAGCCGCCCAAACATCCATTTCGTGATCAAGCACGCGGTAGGGTATATTTTTTGGAAAAACCTTCAGGTTTACCAGTTTTGGAGGGCCTTGCTGCTGGGGTAATGTCGCGGCAACATTCAGCGCAATTACGCCAAGTAAGCCAGAAGTAACAATAAGCCGTGTTTTTAAACGCATAATATTTGCTTTTTGAATATTTCGAAGTTAATAACCGGTGGTATAAATATTTTTGCAAATCGACCCAGACGGACAATTTATAGACAGAAGGAAAATATTAACCGATGATTTATAATCTTTGTCAGCGGCAAAACTGCTTGGCCCTCCGGCTCTGTAGTCGTCGCTAAAAGTTTGTTTTCCTTAATTAAGATAAAATGACATTTTGCCGGAATCGTTCGCTGATAGTTGTCCTTTTCTTACTCTCGTTTCTACCAAAGGGATACGGGCAGGCTACATCATTAAACCATTCCACATCAAGGCTGGCGCAGATTGTTAAAAACGGGGTTTTGCGCATCGGCGTGCCTGGGGATTATGCCCCTTTTGCCATCGTACGTGGCGACTCACTTTATGGCGCCGACATTAAACTGGGGCGCGCACTGGCTGCTGCGATGGGCGTTCGCCCGGCATTTGTAAAAACGAGCTGGCCAAACCTGTCGAAAGACATTCAAAAGGATGCATTTGATATTGCCCTTGGAGGTATTAGCATTACACCGGAACGATCGGCCCTGGCAAGTTTCTCAATTTCTTACCACGCAGGCGGAAAGACGTTTCTTTGCCGTCGCGCAGACAGCGCCAAATTCTCAAATGCGGCGGCCGTAAACAAACTGGTCGTCCGCCTGATCGTGAATCGCGGCGGGACAAATGAGTCAGTGGCCAGATCGTTATTTCCTTCGGCGACGCTGCAGGTTTACCCCGATAACATCGGTGTGTTTAACGAGATCATAGCCGGCCGCGCAGATGTAATGATCACCGACGATACGGAGGCCGACCTAAAAGTCAGGCAGTACCCCCAGTTGTGCAGAAGCTATCCGGGAACGATAACCAAAAGTGACAAGGCGCTTTGGATCCAGCCCGATGCGGCTTTGGTTCGCTTTGTAAATAACTGGCTGCAGAAAGAATTGGCATCTGGCATGCCGCAGCAATGGTTAAAGGAGGGGATGGTAACCGATCATTGAAAGCCCGATGGCCATCATAGTTTAGTTTAAACACGAAGTCACCAAGATTTTCGCAAAGATCACAAAGAAAAAAAACCTATTCATTGTGCTTTCTTTGTGTCCCTGGTGTACCTTGTGGTTTACATTTTCCATGCAACCATCCCAAATTTGTATTAATCAAATCAAAATAATACCAATATTTTCCAGCCATCTCGTTTATGCAACTTTTTGATTAACAGCTAATTGATTTTTTATCGACTGCTTTTTCCTTAAATTTTCATTATAAAACCATCGGCAGCAACCCAGGATCGACGATGCGTAAACATATTGCTTTTATATTTATGCTCAACCTAATGTGTCCTTTAGTAATGAGAAGATTACTTTTAACGTTATCGATAATACTTTTATTCATTGTTGCCCGCGCGCAGAACCCTACGCCGCGGCAGGAGTTTCCTGGCTTATTCGAAGCCATTCAAATGTCTAATATCTTCCCTGATAATAAAACTTTTGTAGATGCTACCCCGAAGCGGGATCCGCTCCTGATCATGCAGGACTATACCAACCAAAAAGGTAAAGCCGGTTTCGATCTAAAAAAATTTGTGGATGATAATTTCACCGCACCGGCCGGTCCGCGCATCATATTTAAAACGGACATTAATACAGGCGTCCGCAAGCATATCGATACGCTTTGGCAGGTACTATCACGCAAACCCGATTCAACATCCAAATATTCATCGCTGCTGCCGCTGCCTTATGATTATATCGTGCCCGGCGGCCGCTTCCGCGAGATGTATTACTGGGATTCGTATTTCACCATGCTGGGCCTGCAGGAAAGCCACCAGCTTACCATAATTCAAAACATGATCAGCAACTTTGCCTACCTCATTGATAAATATGGCTTTATCCCTAACGGTACACGCACTTATTACTTAACCCGCTCGCAGCCACCGTTTTTTTCGATGATGCTGGATATTTTGGCAAAGAACGAAAGCGATGCAGTATTGGTAAAATACCAACCCGAATTGGTAAAAGAATACGAGTTTTGGATGAAGGGTGCATCGAACCTGAAGCCCGGCGAGGCCTACCGAAACTCAGTGCGCTTGCAGGACGGCGAAATCCTGAACAGGTATTGGGACGAATCGGACAAGCCACGCGAAGAATCGTACAAAAAGGACGTCGACGCAGCTAAAATGACGAAACAGGACACCGGCGATTTTTACCGGAATATCCGCGCCGCTGCAGAGTCCGGATGGGATTTCAGCACCCGCTGGATGGATACAACGGGCAGGCTCGAGAGCATTCACACTACTTTCATTATTCCTGTGGACTTAAATTGTTTGCTTTATCATCTCGAACTGTCCATAGCGCGATCTTACCAGTTGCAGGGCAAACATCCGGATTACGTTAAATACCTGGCTAAGGCCAATGCCCGCAAAACTGCTATTCTTAAATACTCATGGAGCAAAAAGAATGGCTGGTTTATGGACTATAACTGGAAGGAAAAACAGGTGACCCCAGTGGAAACCCTCGCTGGTGTTTTCCCGCTTGAATTTAAAATCGCCGATACCACGCAGGCCAGAAAAGCTGCTGCCATTCTTAAAACAAAGTTTTTAAAATCCGGCGGCCTCGTCACCACCTTAAATCGCTCGGGCCAGCAGTGGGACAGCCCCAATGCCTGGGCGCCGTTGCAATACATGTCTATCGATGGTTTAAACAATTATCACCAAACGGAGCTTGCCAAAAATATCGCCTTAACCTGGATACAAACTAACCTCCAGGTGTTTAATGAAACCGGCAAACTGATGGAAAAATACAATGTGGTTGACACCAATACCAAAGCTGGCGGCGGCGAATACCCCCTTCAGGACGGTTTTGGATGGACAAATGGCGTTTTGCTGAACCTCATGGATAAATATTATCCGCCTCAATTATAGCCCGGTATAATTAATACTAAACAAACCGCTTATACATTCAATTAACATTGCTATGTATAATCGGTTTTTTATTTTATTTTTAGTGCCTAGCTGTCAAGCCTGAATAAACCAATTATTGTATGAGATTTTTTTTACCATTTGTTATCCTGGTAACTTTTGTGTGTCCGGCATTTTCGTCGGGTAAAACAGACAGCTTGCTGGCGGTATTGAAAACAGAGTTGGCAAAGGAAAAAACCTACGACGGCGCCAAGGAGTTACGCATCGTGAAGCTGAAACAACAGCTTGCTGCTACTACACAAAACAAATATGATGATCAATATGCATTATGCACCAGGCTGTACAAGGAGTATGAGGTGTTTCAATTTGATTCGGCTTATGTGTATACGCAGAAGCTCATTAATATCAGCAAACAAACGCATAATGCCGCCCACCTTAATGAAAGTCGTATAAAAGTCGCTTTTCTTTTATTATCGTCGGGCATGTTTACCGAGGCTTTTCAATCGCTCAACCTCGTAAACACAAGCGTGCTCGATAACGACAGCAAGCTGCAGTACTATTCCATCAAATCGCGTGCATTTTCAGACCTGGCACAATATAATAACGACAAAACCTATGCACCATTTGACCAGGCCGAAGCGGTAAAATATATCGATTCTGCAATTGCCATATCATCGCCAAATTCTTTTAACCGGTTATATCATCAGGGCAATAAACAGGTTATAACCAATGATTTGCAGCAACCCAGCGCCGATTATATTACTTTGCTGGAAAAATACCCGCTCACAGAACATCAGCGGGCAATGGTCGCTACCGGCTTAAGCTATTTTTATAATGGCGAAAACCAGGCGGATGAGCGCACCCGGCTGATGATCATCGGTGCAATAAACGACATCCGGTCGTCAACCAAAGAAACTTTGGCGGCGTTCAGGCTCGGGCAGCAGCTTTACAAGGAAGGAAATGTAAAGGATGCCTACGCTTTTATACAAGACGCGATGAACGATGCTGAGTTTTATGGCGCCAGGCTGCGAAAAATTCAGATCGGGGCCGTTTTGCCGGTCATTGCCAACCAGCAGATATTGGTTTCCGAAAATGAAAAGAATAAATTTCTGATCTATTCCTTATTGATAGGGGTGGTGGCGATCATCATTTCGCTGGTTTCCTTTATCGTATTTATCCAGCTAAAAAGGGTTAAGGAAAAGGAGCGCATCATCGAGGAGAAAAATGTTCAGCTCGAAAAGATAAATAACAAGCTGGAAGAGGACACCCATATCAAGGAAGAATATATCGGGTATTTCTTCAACGTGATATCGGGCTATATTTTGAAATTAGAGAAACTCAAGAGAAACGTGGAGCGAAAGATTTCCATCAAAAAATATGAAGATGTGTTGCTGTCGGTCAACGAGATCAATATCAAAAAGGAACGGGACACACTTTTTTATACCTTTGACCACGTTTTCCTCAAAATATTCCCCAATTTTATAAGTACATTCAACTCCCTGTTCAAAAAAGAAGACCAGATATGGCCTAAAGACAACGAGGTATTAAATACTGATCTCCGCATATTCGCCTTGATGCGGCTGGGAATAAACGATAATGAAACCATCGCCAACATCCTTGAATATTCGGTAAATACCATATACGTTTATAAAATGCGGATAAAGGCCAAGGCGCTTGTCCCCGGTGATCAGTTCGATCATAAAATAATGGAAATTAAAGCAGTCGACGGATTGAACAGGTCCTGATGCCGGTTTTAATCTTTAATTAATTAAACCCGACCCGATAACGTTCCCGGAATCTGTGATCCAATTGCTGTTTTACCTGTAAATTTTGACGTAAAATCATTATCCTGTGTTAAATTAATACCTAAAATGGTTAAATTAAGTTTATATTTTTTCATCATTATTGTAATTTAAATATTTGATTATCAAATATTTAAATGTTTAAAAACTTATATTTTTTGAAATTTTTGATATACAAATAGGTTATCATGTAACTGCCTTGTTACTTTGTAATATAGGTTAATTGCATAAGTGTAACTAACTTGTAAAAACCAATTATAAAATAGGGCACTTTTTGTTTTTCGTGGCGTTTGTGTGATGGATGGTGAATTCCGAAATGTGCCGGTGTTTAGCTGATTTTTTCAGAGCGATTCAAACAATAATTTAAACTAATAGGAGCCCATTTACAAAATGAAATTAAAAACCAAATCGATGCCACCTTGAATGTAATGAGCCGCTTTTGTAAAGGATAAGGTTTATACCCTTGCACAAAAGCATTGATCAACCATTTTAATTAATCACCCAATTAAACCTTCAAACCCAATTTTATGCAATTTAAAAATTTACTAAAAGTAAGTTGTCTTGCCTTCGTTTGCTTCCTGTTTGCACTGCCCGCTATGGCGCAAAACAGGGCTATTTCTGGCAAGGTGACCGACTCGAAAGATGGTTCGCCTTTAATAGGTGCATCAGTTTCAGCAAAAGGTACAACCATCGGTGTCATCACTGATGTAAACGGAGCGTTTAAGCTGTCGGTACCGCAATCTACAACCACACTTACCGTTTCGTACATCGGTTATGTATCCAAAGATGTACCTGTCACCGATGTAATGAGCATTTCGCTTGACCCTAACAGCAACAACCTAAATGAAGTGCTTGTTGTTGGTTACGGTACCGTGCGGAAGAAAGACGCTACCGGCGCTGTTGTAAAAGTTAACTCAAGTGATTTTGTTCAGGGCGTAACCACTAACCCGCTCGAGGAATTACAGGGTAAAGCAGCCGGCGTGGTAATTGCAACTACCAGCGGCGACCCGAACGACGGGGTGAGTGTACGTATCAGGGGTACGGCCTCACTATCCGGCGGTAACGACCCTTTATATGTAATCGACGGGGTAGAGGGAGCTGACCCACGGGCGCTTTCTCCAAATGACGTAGAGTCTTTCGATATCCTGAAGGATGCATCAGCAGCAGCGATTTACGGTTCGCGCGCAGCCGGTGGTGTAATCCTAATTACTACTAAAACAGGCAAGGCTGGAAAACCCCAGGTAACCTTTAACTCGTATGTAGCTACATCATCTGTTGAGCATTTGGAAGATTTCGCAAATTCAAGCCAGTATTTATCGATGTTTCAATCGTTTTATGGCCACGCGATGCCTGCATTCGATCCTGCCCATCCATCAACTACGGCTAACCAGGGCGCTAATACCAATTGGTATAAAACATTATTACGCAACGCGTTTACCCATAACGAAAACCTTGCTATTTCCGGTGGCACCAATGAAAGCCATTACCGGGGATCGGTAACTTATACCGATCAGCAGGGTATCGCCATCGACAACCAAAGGAAAGACCTTAACGCGCGTTTTAATTTTGATCAAAAAGCGCTTGATGATAAGCTGACCATCACGATGAACTTCCAGGGCACGCATACTAATGCTAACTATACAGACCACGGCGCTTTTTCAGACGCGGCGTTTGTGCCTTCGGTGATCAGTGAATTTGATCCGCTTAATCCGTCTCAATACCAGTATATAAATAATACGGACGAAACTAACCCTGTTCCTCACCTGGCATTGGTTACTAATGCGGGCACTCTTGATAAATTGAGCGGTAACTTACAGTTGGATTACCAACTGGCCAAAGGTTTAAATATTACCCCCTTTATAAGAGGTACAGAAGAAGCGGACAACTTTAATTTATATTTGCCGCCATCAACTTTGCTGAGCGGTGTTGGCGATCAACTTGGATATGGGCTTGCGCCGACAACTATCCCAGGTGAATTAGCTTCGGACGGCGACGTGGACAAAGGCTCGCTTAACAGTAATAGCCTGACATACGGTGTCACTGCAGCTTATAAAGCCACTTTTGGCAGAAGCCGGCTGAGTTTACTGGGCGGTTTTGAAGGTAACACCTTTAGCTATTCAGACATGCGTATAGCAGCTCATAATTTTAATGGTATCAATCTGCCTAACGAAAATATCGGGGCTGCTAACCAAGTGGCTGCTGGAGTTGACGTAGCTTCCCGTGATAACGGCTCAAAGTTAGATTCTTACTTCGGCAGGGCTGAGTATAATTTTGCTGACAAATATTATTTTACTGCTAACGTAAGATATGATTGGTCGAATAAGTTAGGTTTAAATAGCCAATCAGGTGTTTTCCCTTCGGTTAACGGCGCATGGGTGATCAGCAATGAGGATTTTATGAAGGGCAGTACTTTGTTCAGTTCCCTGAAACTAAGAGGCGGCTGGGGCGAAGTGGGTAACCAGGGCGCTATTACGCCATATGGATCCCAAAACTTGTTTGGCTCAACCGGTTCGCCATATTATGATGGCGCTTCAGGCAGTTTCCTTACCAGCAACTTTGCCATTCAAAATCCAAATCCAAACCTGAGATGGGAAGTGAAAACCACCACAGACGTAGCAGTCGATTTTAGCTTATTTAACGGGCGTTTAACCGGTAGTGTTGACTACTTCAGCGGTATCACCAATCACTTGCTGTTTGATTATACCGTTCCTACCGGCGGGCAGTTCTTTGTGGGTAATATACTCGCTAATATTGGCAGCTTGAGCAACAAAGGATTTGACTTAAGCCTTAACGGGGGAATAGTAAAGAGCAAGGACTTTTCATGGAATGCGGGCCTTAACGTGTCTATCGTGCGCAATAAGATCACCAACCTGTCCGGGACGTTTGATAATACCACCTTCAACGTTAACCAGACAAATGTGGGCTCAACTAATGGGTTGAGCATCAGCGGCGCTATATCCAATATCGGTTATTTAAAAGTGGGCTACCCTATAGGTACATTATTATTGCCTGAATATGCGGGGCAATTAGCAAACGGAAAGCAGACCTTTTATTATAAAGGCGCCAACGGGCAAAAGGACACCACATCCGATGTTAGCAAGATCAATTATGCTGACGATGGAACCGGTGACAGAAAATTTTACACCACCGATCCGAAATTTACTTACGGTATAACCAACAACTTTACCTTTAAACAATTTGACGTGGTAATTTTCCTTCGTGGCCAGTATGGAAGCCGTGGCTTTAACACCGATGCGATGAACTTTACCAGCTTGCCAAAACTTGGCACTTACGCCGTGTTGGCCGAAGCTGCGCAAGATCACATTACCAGCACATCACAGCCTTCGTCATTTTGGCTGCAAAGTACGTCATTCCTAAAAGTACAGAACGTCACCGTCGGGTATAACTTCAAATTCAACGATAATAAATATATCGACAAATTCCGTTTATATGTTGCCGGTAATAATTTATATACCTTTACAAAATATAAAGGCATTGACCCGGAATTGACAACTGTGAACGGTGATACCGGCATTGACCTGCCGGCGCTTGCTTACCCCCGCCCACGTGAATTCTCATTTGGAGTTAACATGACATTAAAATAAAACATAAATTTTTTAAGATATGAAAAAGATACATTTATTAGTCACAACGGCGATCTTAACCGGTGTCTGTCTTTTTTCCTGTAAAAAGCAGCTCAACCCGGCTTTGGATACCGTAACGCAAACCGCTGCGGCGGGCAGCCCCGATTACCTCAAATCGATCGTGCTGGGTACTTATACTAAATTGCGGTTTTTATCAGGGAACAGCGATGTGCTGTTTAATGCGGAATGTACCGGCGACGGATTAATTGTCCCTACCCGTATTGGGGGCGACTGGGCCGACGGAGGTACGCACATCCAGTTTTGGCTGCACCAGTACACCCCGGCGCATGGCTCTATTTCGGGTGCCTGGAACGACATTTATAATACTGTCGGAGCATTAAACATCACTCTGGGCCTTTTGCAGGGCTTACCGGCAACACCGGCTACGGCTAAATCCATTGCCGAGTTAAAAGTAGTGAGGGCTTATCAGTATTATTTGCTGCTTACCAACTGGGGCAACGTGCCATTGATCGTTTCATCCAGCACTGATGCCAGCAAGGCCAAAACCACTTCCGCGACTGAAATATATAATTTTTTAATAACGGAGTTAAAAACCAACGGCCCACTGTTAAGCGCAAAAACTTCTTCCCAGGATGCCAGCCAATACGGCAGGATGAACAGATGGGGAGCTTACTTTTTACTTGCTAAATTATACCTGAATCAAAATGTAATTACCGGTTCAACCGACAATAGCGGGTTCAGTGCTTGTTCTGCTTATTGCGATTCTTTGGCAACAGCTGGTTATTCATTACAGCCAAACTTTTTGGATAACTTTTCCAGCAACAACAACTCTGGTAATAGCGAGAACATTTTCGTTGTTCCTTATGACCATGTTTATGCACAGGGCGAAAATATCCAGATGACCACCTTTCACTATAACCAGGCGGCAAAATACAGTTGGGGCAGCACCGGCGGTCCGTGGAATGGTTTTAGCACAAATGCAGATTATTTCCAAATGTTCAATAGCTCGGATACCCGTCGTGCTGGTTTCCAGTTTGGCATTCAATATGACGTAGATGGTGTAACTCCGCTTAGGACCAGGGGCAGCGACAGCGGCTTGGTACTAAACTTCAGGCCGCAGGTTTCAAGCTTAACCAACGCTACTGAATATGATGGTGTGCGCATGCAAAAATGGCAACTTACACCAGGTAACGCTAACATGGATGCAGACTGGGCTTGCTTTCGCTATTCGGACGTATTGTTAATGAAAGCTGAATGCCTTGTACGTTTGGGCAATCCAGGCCTTGCGTTAAACTATACCGCGCCGGTACGTGCAAGGGCAGGAATGCCGAATTTTAGTGCCGGGGCATTTACACTTGACACCATTTTGAACGAAAGAGGCCGCGAATTTACCTGGGAAGGCTGGCGCAGAGAGGATCTGATCCGTTTTGGACATTTTGGCGACAAAAAACAATTCAAAAACTTTGTTGATCCGGACAAACATGCCCAATTGTTCCCAATTCCGCAAACGGCGATCAATGCAAACCCGAATTTAACCCAAAATCAAGGGTATAATTAATTCTAATAATATAATCAGTTTAAAATGGAGTGGTGATCTTTCGCCACTCCATTTTTAGTTGTATAAATTACTCCATGCGCAGAAATCCCCTTTCCCGTCTTTTTTTGCTGTTTCCATTATTTCTCGTTGCCTGTAATCCGGGTAAAGAGCCTGATAAAAAAGGCGCGCTTTTTCAATTGTTGCCATCTTCGTCCACCGGAATTACCTTTAACAACAGGGTTGTTGACGATGGCGAGTATAACGTATTTAACTACCGGAATTTTTATAACGGCGGCGGCGTTGCCATCGGCGACGTGAACAATGATGGAAAACCAGATATTTTTTTTACATCCAACCAGGGGCAATGCAAGCTTTACCTGAACGAGGGTAACTGGAAATTTAAGGATGTATCAGCGGTTTCCGGGTTAAATAAATACCATCGCTGGCATACCGGGGTAACCATGGTGGACATTAATGGCGATGGCTGGCTGGATATTTACATCAGCAATAGCGGTGGCTTGGGGAATGCCGACCGGCGTAATGAGCTGTATATTAACCAGAAGGACGGCACCTTTAAAGAAGAAGCGGAGCAGTACGGCCTTGCGGATCCGGGACTTTCAACGCAGGCAATATTTTTTGATTATGACCACGACGGTTACCTGGACTGTTTTGTATTAAATAATAGCTACCGGGCCATCGGCAGCTTTGGCAACAGCAGGGAATTACGTACTACGCGCGACCCCAAAAATGGCGACCGGTTGTACCATAACGACGGTCATGGCCATTTTGTTGACGTGAGTGCACAGGCAGGTATTTACGGCAGCGAGATCGGGTTTGGCCTGGGCGTAGGAGCTGCTGACCTGTTTAATACCGGATGGGACGACATGTACATTTCCAACGATTTTTTTGAGCACGATTATTTATACCAAAACCAGCATAACGGCAAGTTTAAGGAAGTTAGCAACGATGATATTATGCACATGAGCCTGTCGTCGATGGGGTCGGATATCGCAGACATCAACAATGATGGTAAGCCCGACATTTTCACCACCGATATGTTGCCCGAAGATGACTATCGGTTGAAGACGACCACCAAATTTGATGAATACGATGTGTACAACGCAAAACTGCAGGGCGATTACCACCACCAGTTTACTAAAAACTGCCTGCAGCTGAACAACGGGGACGGTACGTTTAGCGAAATTGCCGACCTTGCAGGCATAAATGCTACCGACTGGAGCTGGGGTGCGTTATTTTTCGATTTTAATAACGACGGACGAAAAGACTTGTTTGTAACCAATGGCATTAGCCGCGACCTTACTAACCAGGATTTTCTTGCGTATTCAAGCAGTCAATTTATTATAAGCCAAATGAAGGTTGGTGGATTTAAAGCCAAACCGATGCTGGATATGATGTCAAAAACGCCGATAACCAGCTATGGTTTTGTGAACCAGGGCAATTTGCGGTTTAATAACGAGTCGATTCCGCTGGGCTTTTCTACGCCATCCTTCAGCAACGGTGCCGCCTATGGCGACCTGGACGGAGATGGAGACATGGACCTGGTAGTAAACAATGAAAACGGGCAAGCTTTTATTTACCGTAACATGACTTCCGAGCAGACCCATGCCCACTACCTTAAAGTGAACCTGAAAGGCAGCGGGATGAACACCTTTGGCATAGGCGCGAAAGTTACAATCTACACCAAAGGCACGCAGCAACTGTTGGAGCAAATGCCTACCCGAGGTTTTGAAAGCAGCAGCGAGCCGGTTTTAAATTTTGGTACCGGCAACACTAAAACGGTTGACAGCCTGCGGATAGTTTGGCCCGATATGAAAATGCAGGTGCTCAAAAATATTGCCACCAGTAAGTCAATCACCTTAAAACAAGGGAAGGCAAATCTGACCTGGAAGCCTGCCGGGAAAAACTTGCATCCTTATTACTCCAATATCACAGCTATCGCCATTGCCGGCGATATTCACCATAAGGAAAATGATTATAAAGATTTTGACGACCAGCGGCTGATCCCCAAGATGTTGTCGACTGAAGGCCCTAAACTTGCCGTAGCCGATGTAAACGGCGATGGCCTGCCTGATTTTTTTATGGGCGGCGCCACGGGCGATACTGCAAAACTATTTATCCAGCAACCTAACGGCTCTTTTGTGCAAAAGAGGCAGAATGCTTTTGAGCAGGATAAAAACAGCGAGGATATAGGCGCTTTATTTTTTGATGCAGCGCATAATGGCAAAATGGACCTGGTGGTTGTTTCAGGCGGGAATATGGAAAAAGAAGGTTCCCTCGATCTGATGGCCCGCTTTTATGCCAACGATGGCAAAGGCAATTTTATCCGTAAGTTTAAAGGTTGGCCGCTGATTTCCATCAATGCGTCATGCGTAAGGTTTAACAAAGATAACGGCGACCTTTTTATCGGCGCAAGAAGTGTTCCCGGAAGCTATGGGATTACTCCGTCGAGCAAACTGCTGCGAAACGACGGACATGGCAATTTTACTGATGTGACCGCAACACTGGCGCCCGAATTGCAGAAATTGGGGATGGTTACTGATGCGCAATGGGTTGATATTGACGGATCGGGAAAAAACGCACTGGTGGTGGTTGGCGACTGGATGCCGATGACTATCATGAAATATGTTGATGGTAAACTGCAGAAGACAGGTGAAATAGCTAACTCTTCCGGCTGGTGGAATTGCCTGACGGTTGCAGACATAAACGGCGATGGCAAACCAGACCTGATCGCCGGCAACATGGGGCTCAACTCAAAAATAAAAGCTGATGTGGACCATCCCGCAAAATTGTATGTTTCGGACTTTGACGGCAACGGCCAGGTGGAATGTTTGCCGGTTTACTACAAAACAGATGGCAAAGCCTATCCATTTAATCTTCACGATGATATCATCAAGCAGTTGCCCTACCTGAAGAAAAGGTTTTTGCGCTACGACGCCTATGCCGGCAAAAGTGTAGAGGATTTATTTGCAAACGGGGAATTGGACAAAGCCTCCGTGCTCACCGTTAACCAAACCCAAACCTGTGTTTTTTATAATGACGGCAAAGGGAATTTTAAAATGCAGCCATTACCTGTACAGGCACAGTTTTCACCCGTGTTCAGCATTTTGGTGACGGACATTAATAGTGACGGTATTAAAGATATCTTCCTGGGCGGTAATTTTTATGGGCTAAAACCGGAAGTGGGCCGGTACGATTCCAGCTTTGGCTGTACTTTACTGGGTAACACCAAACACAGATTTGATTTTATGCCGCCGTCGCAAAGTGGTTTGTTTGTAAAGGGGGAAGTGAGGGATATCTCAACCATTAAAACCAAAGCCGGCGAGCAAATTATCGTTGCCCGTAACAATGATGCGTTGCAGATATTTAAGAAAAATTGAATTATTAGCCTAATACCAGCCTGTATAGTTAACCCGTATGTGTACACTGTCAGTCTCCGATTTGGGGAGCCTGTTATCCAGGTAAGTTTCAAAGGGTAAAATGGCCTGCTGGTATAGGTGGTCGGTAAAATATTGGTCAAGCGCGTTGTAAACTTTTTGCCTTTTATTAAAAGGTCCTTTAAAAACGGCTGTATATAATGGACCCCCGATTGGCATCCTGACAAAATGAACTAAATTATCCGATTTTACTTCCCGGTCGATAAAAAAACCGACATTAACCTGGGTTGAATCCGTTCCTTTTCGCAAAAACTGCGCGATCAGGGGCTGCATTTGTTTGATGTTGTTTGTTTTAACATAATTCTGCATAGCTGCCAGCAGCTGGGCGGCCGTCGTGAATTTGTCTTTTTTCAAAACCTCTTTACCCACTTCAATCAGGTTCGCATCGGGTACCCGTGTTTTAAAAACGGAGAACCCATACAGCAGGCTGTCAGTCTCGAAATAGCTTTTTATATCGTCAGCATGCGTTTCGGAAAAATCAGGCCCAATAAATTTGCTGATGAGATATTTCATCATCGTGGTTTGCCTGTTAATCGTAATTTCGGTATTGCCTTGTTGCTTATCGAAAGCGCCCGGGATAATTGCGTAGACGAAGTTCGTTTTTTTACTGCCTTCGATTTTGGTTATTTCGAAGATGTTGCCGGTTTGCTTTACGTCGAATTCCAGCGTATCATATTTTATAGAGAAACCTTTGTTTTCTTCACGGATGATGACCTTTGCGGAGTCGGCGGCGACCGCTTTTCGCAAACCGCTTTGCCATGCGGTCCATCGGACAGGGTTAGATAACAAGGCATAAACATTTAAAAACGGGGCCTTTACCGAAACGGTGTTTTGCTGATCAACTTTAATAAAAAATAATGCGACGATGAGTACGGCAGCTAATAGGGGAACAAGAAGTTTTTTGGTCATTAAAAAACAGGTTATAATGGGCGATAAATTTACCAAAAAATTGCGTTTTAACATTAAATCAGGGCATATTTTGCGCATTTATCGATAAAAAAATATCTTACTTAACGGCGTCGAAACCTTTGAACTTAACTTGAAATGTGGTAAATTTCGGCTCCGATTAATAAACATATAATACAAAAAGTAATAGCTAATATTTGTTGATCCGGCGATGAAATGCGGCTTTGTAAACTGTTATTTTTTTAATTTGTTGATGCATGACCGAATCCAATTTTAGGTTTAAACCTGGCGTCAGCATCCTGCTTTTCTCCGTCGCATGGGTTATCAGTTTAACTGCATGTACTCAAAAGAATAGTGCACCCGAAGTTTTTCAGCTGCTTGATTCAACCCAAACCAATATCCATTTTCAAAACACCTTAAATGATAACGACCTCCCCGGCATTTTAAACTACCTGTATTTTTATAACGGGGGAGGTGTGGCCATAGGCGATATCAACAATGACGGCCTGCCCGATATATTTTTCACCTCGAACAAAAAAGGCGGCAACAAACTTTACCTGAATAAAGGAAATTACAAGTTTGAGGATGTTACCGAAAAGGCAGGAGTTGCCGGCGATGCTGACTGGTGCACCGGCGTAACCATGGCCGACGTAAACAACGACGGCTACCTGGATATTTATGTTTGCGCTATCTCGGGGAAGCTGGGTTTTAAAGGGCACAATATGCTCTATATCAATAACCATAACGGCACATTTACCGAGGAGTCGGCAAAGTACGGCCTTGATTTTGCCGGATTCTCTACCCAGGCCGCCTTTTTCGACTATAACCATGATGGCAAACTGGATTGTTTTTTACTCAACCAGTCGCACCACTCAGTGGATACTTATGGGGACACATCGTTAAGGAGAAAGATCAATAAACAGGCGGGCAGCAAACTATTCGTCAACAACAACGGGCATTTCGATGATGTTACACAAAAGGCAGGTATTTACAGCAGCGCACTTGGGTATGGCCTGGGCATAGCCATTGGTGACTTGAACAATGACGGCTGGGATGATATTTACGAAGGGAACGATTTTCACGAAAACGATTATTACTACATCAATAACCACGACGGCACGTTTACCGAATCCGGTGCTAAACATTTTAACCATTACAGCCGGTTTAGTATGGGCAACGACATTGCCGACTTTAACAACGATGGCCAGCTCGACGTGGTAACCGCCGATATGCTGCCGGCGGATGAAGCGTTGTTGAAAACCTATATCGGCGATGAGTCCTATGATCAATATAAGGTGAAAATATTGGATGGCGGTTTTCAATACCAGTACTCGCGCAATTGCCTGCAAAAAAACCTGGGCGATGGACAGGCGTTCAGCGATGTTGGCCTGATGGATGGCATGGCTGCGACTGACTGGAGCTGGAGCCCACTGCTAGCAGACTTTGATAACGATGGTGTGAAAGATCTTTTTGTAGCGAATGGGATAAAACGCAGGCCTACGGATATGGATTTTATCAGCTTTATCTCTAACATTTCCGTTCAGGGCGGCCTGCAAAGCGGCCATGGATTCGATGGTTTGGCTATTGATAAAATGCCCACCGGGGTTACCCACAATTATATTTTTAAAGGCACAAAGAGCGAAAAATTTGTCGATAAAAGTTCTGCCTGGGGGTTCAGGGATACCATGCTTTCGAATGGGGCCGCCTACGCTGATCTGAATAACGACGGTAACCTCGACCTGGTAACCAATAACCTGAACCACGTGGCCTGCATCTACAAAAATGTGTCCAAAGGAAGCCATTATCTCAGTTTAAAGTTTAACGGGACAAGGGACAACCGCTTCGGGGTGGGGGCCAAAGCTTATGTTTTTGCTGGCAAACAGATGCAGTTTGAAGAATTAATGCTGACCAGGGGCTTCCAGTCCTCGGTTGAGCCGAAGCTGCATTTCGGGCTGGGCAATAGCGCCTCAATTGATAGTTTGCTGATCATCTGGCCCGACCAAAGCTACCAGGTGATACGTAAGGTGAAGGGCGACAGGCTGTTGACGATAGACGAGAAAAATGCCAATGGTCATTTTGTTCATAACCAGTTTTTCGCCGCTGATAAACCTATTTTTAAGGACATTACAAATGATATCCATTTAAACTGGAAGCACAAGGAAGACGATTTCGTCGATTTTAACCAGCAGCCGCTCATCCCGCACATGCTTTCGGAAGAGGGTCCGAGAATTGTTGTGGCAGATGTTAACCATGACGGCCTTGACGACTTTTATGTTTGCGGGGCAAAGAACCAGCCGGGTGCATTATTTATCCAAACCCCTGATGGTAAATTTAAGGCAACCGCCCAGCCGGATTTTATTGCCGATGCAGGTAGCGAGGACGTTGATGCGGTATTTTTGGACGCCAATCACGACGGCTATCCCGACCTTTATGTAGTGAGCGGCGGCAACGAAATGCGAAATGGCTCGCCGCAGCTGGCCGACCGGCTGTACCTGAACGATGGAAAAGGAAATTTTAAACGATCAGGTAATATCCCAACCATCACACTAAATAAAGCCGCGGTGGCTGTTGCCGATGTAAACCATGATGGTTACCCCGATATTTTTGTAGCAGGAGCACCGGATGCGTATAAGTTTGGTGATATACCAGAGTCGTATTTATTAATGAATGATGGGCATGGACATTACCAAAAGGCGCAGCTGCCTGAAGAATTGAAATACGCAGGGATGATCCGGTCTGCAGCATTTGCCGACCTGGATGGCGATGGCTGGCCCGACCTGGTGGTTGCCGGTGAATGGATGCCGGTAAAAGTTTTCATGAATAAAAAGGGAAAATTTGTTGAGTTGAAACAACCGGAGATGGAAAAACAGCCCGGCTGGTGGCAAAGGATAATACTGGCAGATGTGAACGGCGATGGCAAAATTGATATCATTGCGGGCAACTATGGGTGGAACTCTAAATTAAGGCCCACCCCGCAGGACCCAGTCAAACTTTATTTGACCGATATTGACAAAAACGGCATGGTCGATCCATTGCTCACCCACAGCGTTGATGGCAAAGAGTATATTTTTTTAGGCAAGGGCGATATTGAAAAACAAGTGCCGATGTTAAAAAAGAAGTACTTGTATTATCATGATTATGCCGGCAAGACTGTCGATCAAATTTTCGGTGATTCATTGAAAGGGAGCAAGCCCCTGATGGTAACCTGCTTTACATCAGGCGTATTCATTAACAAGGGAAATGGGAAGTTTGAGTTTAAAGCGTTTCCTTCAACGGCGCAGGCCGCGCCACTTTTTGGGTTTGCAACCGTTGGCGGGGCGCCTGGCTACCTGCTTGCCGGCGGCAATTTTTCAGGCGTATTACCTTTTGAAGGGCGTTACGACGCGGATTTTGGGGATGTGATGTCGCTGGATAAAAACGGAGACTCTAAGTGGAGTTCGCCCGCTTCGTCCGGGTTTATGCTGAGAGGCGAAGTGCGTGATATTAAGGAAATAAAAACGGCAAACGGCCCAATTTACGCCGTTGCCATTAACAACGACCAAATAAGATTTTTCAAGATAAATAAATAGTATGAACAGATTATATGCCGCGTTGCTTTCCGCAGCCTCATTGATTAGCGTTACCGTAAAAGCCCAGGATGAATGGGTGATAAAAGCCGATAAGATCGACCCCGCAAATTACTACGGCATAACCGTGGCAAATGGGATGATAGGTATTGTTTCTTCGCCGGAGCCTTTTAAGGTAAAAAATGTTGTGTTGGCTGGCGCCTATGACCTGTATGGCAGGGGCCGGGTGAGCAATTTTTTGAATAGTTTTAATTTGCTCAACATGTCGCTGCAAATAGACGGGCACGATTTGAATAATGGTAATATCCAGAATTTTAAGCAGCAGCTGGACATGCAGCATGCCGCTTTCACGGCCACCTTCGATTACGGCGATGCGGCGTCTGTAAAATACACTTACTATTCGCTAAGGCAGCTGCCGTTTACAGTGTTGATGGATATTTCTATCACTGCAAAAAAGAAGATCAGCATAACGTCCTCAAGTGTGATGCAGGCTCCTGATGCGCTGCGCGATGTACAAAACTATTTTAACGAGGTAGACGGTGCACACGGCAGGATCAGCCTGCTTACTTCTTCGGCAAAAAGCCCTACCGGCAAACTGCAGCTTTGCGCCTCAACCACCTTTTTATTTGACGAACCCGACGGACAGGAACCGCGCTTGCTGCATGAAATAGAAGATAATAATGCCCACTGGATGCAGTTCCGCAAGGACATACCAGCCGGGCAAACCTACCGCTATAGCGTAGTTGGTTCATCTATTACTTCAGCTCATGATGCCGACCCGCTGAACCAGGCCGAGCGTTTAACCATGTTTGCGAAACTGGAAGGCCGCGACCGCTTGATCAAATACCATGAAGCCGCCTGGGCGAAACTTTGGGAAAGTGATATCAAAATAGACGGCGACCCGCAGGCGCAACAGGATGTGCACAGTATGCTGTATCATTTATACTCATTTTCACGCGCTGGTACAGCCTATTCGCCATCGCCCATGGGGCTTTCGGGCTTAGGTTATAACGGTCACGTTTTTTGGGACGCCGATCTGTGGATGTTCCCGGGAATGCTGGTTTTGCACCCGGAGATAGCCAAATCAATGGTGGAATACCGTTACCAGCGATTGGCAGCTGCAAAGCAAAACGCTTTTGAGCACGGCTATAAAGGTGCCATGTTCCCATGGGAAAGCGCTGATAACGGCGTGGAGGAAACACCGGTTTGGGCATTGAGCGGGCCATTTGAACACCACATTACCGGCGATGTAGCGCTTGCTGCCTGGCAATACTACTGCGTAACCCAGGACAAACAATGGCTGATTGAGAAAGGATGGCCCATCCTGCAGGCAACTGCCGACTTTTGGGCCAGCCGTGTTGAACGGAACGGCCCGGGACAATATGATATAAAAGATGTTGTGGCAGCAGATGAATGGGCCGAAAATGTGGATAATAACGCATTTACCAATGCGGCAGCCATTGCAAACCTGCAAAACGCCACCGCAGCCGCTAAAATATTGGGCATTGCCCCTGATCCGGATTGGCAAATGGTTGCCCAAAATATTCCTATATTGAAATTTCCGGATGGCGTGACCAAAGAGTTTGCTACTTACAAGGGCGAGGGTATAAAACAGGCCGATGTTAACTTGCTCGGTTACCCTCTGCATATCATTAATGATAATGCCCAGGTAAAAAAGGACCTGGAGTATTACGAAACCCGCATACCTAACGAAGGCACTCCTGCCATGACTGAAGGTATATTCGCCTTGTTGTACTCAAGACTGGGAAATGGGCAAAAAGCCTATCATTATTTCAAAGATGGCTACGAACCTAACCTCAATCCACCATTCAGGGTCATCGCCGAAACCAAGGGTGGCACGAATCCATATTTTGCTACCGGCGCGGGCGGCCTCGTACAATGCCTGTTGATGGGATTTGGTGGTTTGGAGATTACGCCGCAAGGGATCATCCAGATAAAAAGCACCCTGCCGCCCGGCTGGCATTCGGTAACGATAACAGGCGTTGGCCCCGATAAAAAAACCTTTGTTGTTAAATAATATCATTCAAAAAAACAAATTAATGAAGCCTCTACTTTTAATTTTTGCTGTTTCGATCCTTCTTTTTACATCCTGTAAAAAGCCGGACTATGATAAGGTGTTTAACGATCCCGGCTTATATAGCCGTACTGTATTTGAGTTAAATACGGTGGTGATGGGAAATAATTTTTCGCCGCCGGTAGCTTCGCGTAACTATGCTTACGCGTCTATTGCCAGTTACGAAGTTATTGCGGCCGGAAATCCGCAAAAATATAAATCGCTGGTTGGTCAGTTAAATGGATTCAAAAAAGTGGCAAATCCAATTGGGGATGAACCTATTGATTATAACTATGCCGCTGTAGTTGCATTTTGCAAAGTGGGGGAGGCCGTTACCTTCCCCGAAGGCAGTTTGAAATACTATACCGACAGCCTGCATCAATTGGCCGTTGCCAAAGGTATGCCATCTGAAATGATAGACAGTTCGGAAAGTTATGCAAAGCGGGTTGCAAAATCAGTTATGGCCTGGAGCAAAGGCGACCACTATCTACAAACCCGCAGTGCTTCGAAATTTGCGGTAAGAGATTCGGCCGGGCGCTGGATACCGACGCCTCCCGGATATTTTGAAGCCGTTGAGCCGCACTGGGGGGAAATAAGAACCCTGGTGATGCATGATGCCAATGAATATATTGTGTTGCCGCCACCTGCATTTAATGTTAAAGACCCTAACAGTCCGTATTATAAGGATGTGGTGTTAAGCAAAAACGTGGTAGATAGCTTGACCCCTGAGCAAGCGCATATAGCCGATTTTTGGGATGATAACCCTCAAAAAATGAATGTACAGGGCCACCTGATGTTTGTTACCAAAAAGTTCTCGCCGCCGGGCCATTGGATGAGTGTGGTGGGGATAGGCGCGGAAAAAGTGCATGCTGATTTTGCCACCACGGTTTGTGCATATGCCAAAACTGCTATCGCCCTGTTTGATGGGTTTATTGAATCGTGGGCGGCCAAATACAAGTACAAAACCGTAAGGCCCGAAACGGTTATCGATAAATATTTTGACAAGGACTGGCGGCCGCACTTGCAAACCCCGCCTTTCCCTGAATATACCTGCGGTCATTGTACCATATCGGCGGCTGCCGCTGAGGCGCTGTCCAGTGTTTTGGGTGACCATGTCGCATTTACAGACACGACGGAACTCCAGTTTGGTATAAAGAGTTTAGCGTATAAATCGTTTAAGGAAGCTGCAAATGAAACGGCGATGTCCAGGTTTTATGGCGGTATCCATTTTCATAACTCCTGCATGGTTTCACGTAGTTTCGGCCAGGCGGTGGGCGATTCTGTAGTGAAAAAATTGGTAATGAGAAAATAAAATGCACCACTCAAGAATTCTTAAACACGCCCGCGCGACTCGCCTGATGATGGTGCTTTTTGCCACCGCAGTCTTGTTTTCGAACTGCAAAAATCATTCAACAGCTAGTTCGACATCAGATGTTGTCAATGTGTTAAACCCGCCATTTCCATGGATGCAGCCATTTATAAAAATAGATAGTGTTAATCCCGTTCTTAGCCCGGGTACAGGCAGTTTTGTCGACCCGGTATCAAACAAAACAGTGCGATGGGAAGAAAAGGACGTTTTTAATCCGGCAATTGTAAAAAAAGATGGAAAGATATATATGCTTTACCGGGCGCAGGACAAGATAGGGAAGCCCGGAGGTACATCGCGGGTCGGGCTGGCGGTAAGTAATGATGGGCTGCATTTTAAACGTATGGCCAAACCGGTGCTTTACCCGGAAAATGATGCCTTTAAAAAATTTGAATGGGAGGGTGGCTGTGAAGATCCGAGAGTAGTGCGGGACGATAAAGGCATGTATTATATGATGTATACCGCTTACGAAGGAACTACCGCCCGGCTTTTTGTGGCAACCTCGACAGATCTGCAGACGTGGAAAAAATACGGTAGTGTTTTTGGCAAGGCATATAATGGGAAATACGCGCTTAAATGGAGCAAATCGGGCTGAGTGGTATCAAAATATATTGATGGTGAACCGGTTGCAGCTAAAATAAACGGCAAATATTGGATGTATTGGGGCGATTCGCAGATATGGTGCGCCACCTCGGATGACCTGATCAACTGGACGCCCGTTGAAATGAAAAAAGGCGAACAGCCGCCGGTAAGACTGAGAGGGCAGGCCTTAACGTTACCTGACTTAAAAGTGGTGCTGCCTACCAGGGGTGGTATGTTTGACAGTAACCTGGTTGAGTCCGGTCCGCCTGCTATGTTCACTGACGAAGGGATACTTTTGCTTTACAACAGCATGAACGAAGTTTCATTTGGCGATAAGTCCCTGCCCGAAGGCAGCTACGATGCATCGCAGGTGCTGTTTGATAAAAATGATCCCACAAAGATCATTCGCAGGATGAATACCTACTTTATGCGTCCAGAAAAGCCTTATGAAATAACCGGCCAGGTTAATCAGGTTTGTTTTATAGAAGGATTGACCCGGATTGGCAACAAATGGTACCTTTATTACGGAACTGCCGATTCGAAGATCGCTGTTGCAGCCACAAAGGGCGACTGATTTTCCTATAGAAACAATTGCTAAAGCGCTGAAATTCAGTTCAGGACAAAAAAATACCTATATAATTTCGGGGCTGTTATTTTTTAACTTCTTTATTTACAAGCATATAGCTTTAAAAAACCTCTTATCTTTTTAAATTTTTATTATAAAATCCCCAGGTGCACGCTAAATGCTGCCGGGCATATTTAATATGTATCTATATTTATGTATCTCAAAAACTTTTTATACTGAGATTGAGTACAATAATTGGTTTGACAGGGTGGCCTTCCGAGGGCTGCCCTTTTTTTGTTGAAAAAATTGAAAGGTCATCTTTTTGAACTTTATTAATGATCAGTGTTTGTAAATTTTTTTTTTGGAATTATTTCTAAAATATACTGCTGCCAATGTCCACGTTGATCGCGATCTTTTAAATATGTTCCTCTACTAATTGTAACTTGCTCTGAAAATATTCTTCAGACAAGATGGCTGGAAATTACACAAGCAATTCGACATTTATAAAGGACATTATCATTGGCATGTCGGATGGACTGACGGTGCCGTTTGCGTTAACTGCGGGTTTAAGCGGTGCACTCCATACCAACCAGCTGATCATCGTTTCAGGTTTGGCCGAGATTGCCGCCGGCTGCATTTCAATGGGATTGGGCGGCTTTTTAGCAGGTGAGAGTGAGGTGGATCATTACAACACGCTTCTGAAAAAGGAATATCTCGAAATTGAAACAGTGCCCGAACTGGAGTTAAAGGAGGTAGCTGATGCTCTTGTGAGCCTCGGCGTCGATACGACGTTAAGTGAAACCGTCGCATTACAAATAAGCGCGAATAAAGACAACTGGGCGAATTTTATGATGCAAATGGAACTGAACCTGGAAAAGCCGGTAGCAAACAGGGCGCGTGTAAGCGCAGTAACCATAGCGTTATCTTACCTTGTTGGCGGCTTTGTGCCGTTGTTCCCATACCTAGTAACCAGCAATAATCAGGCTGGATTTAACCTGTCGTGTACCGTGACCACCCTGGCCCTGTTCATATTTGGGTATTTCAAAAGTAAATTTACCGGGCAAAACCTTTTTACCGGTACCATAAAGGTTGCCGCGATCGGCATCATAGCCGCCGGCGCCGCTTTCCTGCTGGCAAAGGCAGTCAGTTAAAATTCAAAATTTCCCGTTTTGCAATAATTACCTATATTTAAAGCAGACCCTTATTAAAGTCGGACTGCACCTTGGAACCTCAAAATGACAATCAACTCGACGCTTTCTGGCACCTGAGCAGTGAAGAAGTGATCAAAAAACTATCCTGCGGGCAAAACGGCCTGACGGCTACGGAAGCCGGCCTGCGGCTTAAAGAATACGGCCCGAATACTTTAAAAGCTAATACCCGTACCAACGCGGTTATTTTATTCCTGTCGCAGTTTAAGAGCCCCATTACCATATTACTGATCATTGCTGCCGGCCTTTCTATTGGTGTGAAAGACGTGACGGATGCGGTGATCATTTTCATCATCGTGATCATCAGCGGAACACTGGGTTTCTTCCAGGAAAGCGGTGCAGCTAATGCGGTAAATGAATTGCTGAAAATGGTGCAGTTACATTGTACGGTTTGGCGGGATAATAGCAAAAAGGACATACCGGTAGAGGACGTAGTTCCCGGTGATATCGTTTACCTCAGCGCCGGCGATGTTATCCCGGGTGATAGCCTTATACTGGAGTCGCAGGAATTGTTCATTGACGAAGCGGCGTTTACGGGTGAAACCTACCCGGTAGAAAAAAATGCGGGCGTGCTGGACGCCGATATACCCATCTCCAAAAGAACCAATTCGGTTTTTATGGGCGCACATGTCATCAGCGGAAAGGCGAGGGCGCTGGTGGTGAAAACGGGGAAACAGACAGAATTCGGTAAAATATCAGCCTCGCTGATGGCAAGGGCCCCGGAAACAGACTTTGAAAAAGGGATACGTAAATTTGGTTACCTGTTAATGGAGATCACGCTGCTGCTGGTGATCATCATTTTTGCTATCAACGTATTGCTGCATAAATCAGCGCTCGACTCGTTCCTGTTTTCACTTGCCCTTGCAGTTGGTTTAACGCCGCAACTGCTGCCGGCTATTATCAGTGTGAACCTGTCAACCGGCGCCAAGCGGATGGCGGCGAAAAAGGTTATCGTGAAACGATTGTCGTCCATCGAGAATTTTGGCAGTATGAATATCCTTTGTTCGGACAAAACCGGGACGATCACCGAAGGTAAGGTAACCCTGAAAGACACCATTGATATCGAAGGGAAACACAGCGATAAGATCATGAATTACGCCTGGCTTAACGCATCAATGCAGCAGGGCTTTCATAACCCGATAGACGATGCCATAGTTTCAAGCTGCAAGGCGCCATCAGCCACGTACACCGTGCAAGCGGAGATACCCTATGATTTTATCCGAAAACGACTCACCATCCAGCTGAAAAATGATAAAGAGAATATTGTGATCACAAAAGGCGCTGTAAACAGCATGATCGAAATATGCGATAGGGCTGAAACAGTGGATGGTAAGGTTGTCAATATCGCCGAGAGAAAAGCGCAAATATTAAAGCAATATCAGGATTCGAGTAATGCCGGCTACCGTACACTGGGCGTTGCCTATAAACCAGGCGATGCCGGACATAATTTTACTATGGAGGATGAAAAAGGGATGATCTTCCTGGGTTTCATTACGCTGTTTGATCCGCCTAAGCCCCAGGTAATAGAGACCATAAAAAAGCTCAACAGCCTCGGTGTGCAACTGAAGCTGATTACGGGGGATAATGCGCTGGTCGCAAAAAGCCTGGCGCTGCAGGTTGGCATTAAGGACCCGAAGATACTTACTGGCGCGCAAATGCGCGACATCAGCAATGTTGCACTGGTTCACCAGGCTGCATTGACAGATATTTTTGCTGAGGTAGAACCGAATCAAAAAGAACGTATTATTAACGTGCTGAAAAAAGCAGGCAATGTGGTGGGGTTTATGGGCGATGGGATAAACGATGCGCCGGCGTTGCATACGGCCGACGTTGGCATTTCAGTCAACACAGCCGTCGACGTGGCAAAAGAGGCCGCCGATATTGTTTTGCTCGATCAAAACCTGGATGTGTTGTACGAAGGTATTATTGAAGGCCGAAAAACCTTTACCAATACCATGAAATATATTTTTATGGCCACCAGCGCAAACTTCGGCAATATGTTCAGCATGGCCGGGGCCTCACTGTTTTTGACTTTCCTGCCACTGCTGCCAAAACAAATATTACTTACTAATTTGCTCACAGACTTCCCCGAGATGGCTATCGCTACCGATACTGTCGATGCCATCAATATCCAAACCCCGCAGCATTGGGACCTGAAGTTCATTCGCCGGTTTATGATCATTTTTGGTTTGCTGAGTTCGGTGTTTGATTACCTCACCTTTGGCATACTGTTATTTGTACTGCACGCCAACGAGAAAGTTTTTCAAACCGGCTGGTTTGTTGAATCGGTTATTTCTGCAATATTAATCGTGCTGGTAGTGCGCACACGGCTGTCTTTCTTGAAAAGCTTGCCTGGGAAATATCTGTCCATTGCTACGGCGCTGGTGTTTTTGTTTGTGCTGGCGGTTCCGGTAACTCCTGTAGCACAATGGTTCGGCTTTGTTAAGCTGCCGCTTGAATTTTACGGATTAATGGTTTTGGTGATCAGTGCATATCTCTTTTCGGCAGAGTTTGCCAAGCTGTTATTTTACCGGAAAGCTTGGGGGCGGATCAGCCGGCTATCGAGATAGCGTTTTTTCGTTGCTCAGTCTTTCACCGCCAGCATGAATTCATTTATAGCTTCCAGGTAATGACAACCGGGATTGCTTTCTCCCTTCATTTTCCCGGCGATGCCGGTAATGATCTGCTGTATCTTTTTCTCTGCAGACAGAACGGGGCATTTATTTGGATCACCTTTTAACTCCGAGAAATGCTGCATATACAGGTAGCTCAGCGTTGTTTTAATGGCATTTAGTGCGGGAGCGTTTTTGCGCATCTGGTACCAGTCGATAAAGGCAGAAATGCTTTCATCTATGATGGCTTTAGCCTTCGGCACTTCCATTTGGCGGCGCAAAAAAGTTTCGTCATTTATTTTTGAAAGCGCATCCACGTTAATTAGCGATACATTCGGCAGCTGTGCGGCTGTGACTTCGACATTATAAGGTAGGGACAGATCGATCACCAGCTTATGGTTTCCCCCCACCAGATGCGAGCTCAGGATCACCGGCTCATCTGCATTGGAGGCAACCAGGATAACATCGGCTCCATCGATGCATTTTTCCAATGCACTGATAGGCGCGTATCGTAACCCCAACTCCGTCGCCAGTTCAGTAGCTTTTTCTGGTGAACGGTTGATCAGCGTGATGTTGGTTGTGCCTAGGTAATCTACCAGGTTTTTACAGGTATTGCGGCCTATTTTTCCTGTGCCCACCACTAATATGTTTTTGTTGCTGCAGGAGCCGATTTTTTGCTTGATATATTCAACGGCTGCGTATGATACTGACACCGTGCCGCTGCTCAGGGCGGTTTCGTTACGGATTTGTTTTGACGACTGCAATACGTTGTTTACCAGCCGTTCCAAAAAGGAATTTATAAAATTGTTATTCTTGGCAAACCGTACCGCCTGCTTTAACTGCCCGGTGATCTCGTAGTCGCCCAGAATTTGCGAATCCAGTCCGGCGCCTACTTCAAACAGGTGTTCAATCGCCTCAAGTCCATTTTTTACATAAGCAAGCTGACTGAATGTTTCACTGTTCCCGGCGGTTTGGGTGCAAAGCAGGTTGATCAGTTGCCCGGCATTTTCTGCAAAACCATATATCTCTGTGCGGTTGCAGGTCGAAATGATAAACAGCGAGTAGATATGGTGTTCCGGAGCAAGCTCCAGGATATTGGCATATTGATCATTGTTAACAGCAAACATTCCCCTTGTTGCGGCATCTGACTTTTTGTAGTTGATGCCTGCGATGAAGAATTTTGAAAGTTCTGCCGGTTGGTTTGGATTCATTCTTTTATTTTTATTTAGCTCTTTTTGCTGGTGTAAAGCTTGCTTGATTTGCTTAGCTATCGGTTGATGCCTATCACCACCAAAAGTGATTTTTATCACATTTTAACTCATTTTAGAAGGAAATATCATTAGCGGTATATTCCTTTGGTTTAATATCTTTTTGGTTACGCTTTGATGTAACATTCTCCCGAGGAACGAATGTTGGTGGTGTACTACGGCCAAAAGGCCTGCACCGCTTTCCTGGTAAATCCGCAAAATGTTGCTTACCACATCATCGCCGTGAATATGGTGATAGGTAATGTTTGGATATTTCAACCCCGTCTCCCGCTCTGCCAATTCCATTTCTTCCGTGCGTTTGCCGTCAGGGCTGTTACCCTGCTGAATGAAATGTACGATATCCAACTCAAAACCTAAAAGATCACCCAGTTTAACCAGGTAATGTATAGCGTGCACATCGGCTTTTTCAAAGTTGGTGGCAAAAACTACCTTTTTGAGACCATAGGGATCAACACCCGGCGGAATCACCAGCATTGGCCGCGTTGATTTTTGAATTACAGCATTTAAGTCGCTGCCAAACAAATTATCTTTATCGGGGTCGTCTTCGCGGGCGCCCATTACAATCAATTCTACATTCTTGGTTTCAATAATGTCGGGCACTACTGTACCTAGCTTTCCTTCGCCGTTATCACAATAAATTAGCGGTTTGTAATCATTGGCATCCAGGTTACTCATAAACTGTTTTAATTGCGTCGCCAGTTTGCTCAAACTGTCCCTGCTGTCGTCATCGCCCCAGATAACTTCGTTTGCCATCCAGGGCTCGTTTACAAACGGCACTGCCGCATTGGTAACATAAGTATTAAACAGTAATAAGTTCGCTTTTAACTTGCTGCTTAGCTTTAGCCCAAACTGTGCAGCCCCTTCCGCATTTTTTGAGAAATCGGTTAACACCAATACATTTTTCATATCACAATTTTTGATATACAAATGTTGGTATAGCGGCAGACCCAAAGAATGACAACGGTCATTTTGCCTTTGTAATAGATCACAGGTACAGGTGACTAAAATCATTATTTCACAACTTTTTCATACTGACCTTTACATACGAAATAGTTGAGGAAAAAATTTTAACCAAATGAAAACTTTATTGATAGCAACGGATTTTTCGGAAAACGCTAAGCATGCTGCCGATTACGGTTATAAATTGGCCGAACAGCTGCGTGCAAATTTGGTATTGTGCAATGCGTTTATAGTCCCGGCAGAAGTACCTGACGCAGGCCTGGTAACATGGCCGGTATATGAGTACGATGAATTGCTGAAGGATAGCGCCACGGAACTGGAAGCGTTAAGGTCGACCTTGAAAAACGAAAACCAGGACGTATTGTTTAAACCGACCATACAGTGTATTAATGATACTGGATATGTTCCGTCTGTGCTCAATAATATTGCTGATAGAAAGCATATTGCAATGACGATAATGGCATCGCACCAAGGTAATGCTTTTAATGATTTAATTATAGGCGACCACAGCCGGCGAATGATAGACGAAACGGCTGTTCCATTGTTGCTGGTGCCCATGACGGCTAGAATAAAGCCCGTAAAAAAGATTGCCTTTGCAACCGATTTTACCAAACCCGAGAAGGACCTGCAAAAAATTTATCAGTTGATTAACCTGATCAGGCCTTTGAATGCCGAATTATTGATCACCCATATCGAGGATTCGCAACAGCAGACCGTTGAATTTAAACAGTGGCTGGACGGCTTCCTGGTCGAATTGTCAAACAAAGCAAATTATCCGCACATTTACTACAGGTTGATAAAAAGCAGCAATACCGAGCGCGGGCTGGAATGGTTGAGTGAACATGGCGAGGTGGACATGCTGGCAATGGTTCACCACGAACGCGGCTTGTTTGGAAAAATATTTAAAGGCAGCCACACACAAAAGATGGCCAGGAACCTGGATATTCCATTGCTGGTTATTCCGCAAAACGATTAAGGGCCTGGTTGTAAGTAAACCAGCAGTTTAAAACGGTTGCGGACGGTGCCGCTTCTCCCAAACACGCTTAGTGACCAGGAGAGGCGGCATTATTATTTTACATCATCCTGGTTAACCTGCTCTTCCCGCTCAACAGTTATGGTGCACTCGCCTACCAAAGCGGCAATTGCGCCTATAGCAGCTAAAACCGGCGCTACTAATACGCCAACAACGCCTATGGTAAGCGGGAACGACATCAACTCCCGACCGGATTTATCGGTAATGGTTATTTTACGGATATTGCCCTCTTCAATCAGCTCCTTTATTTTTTTGAGCAGGTTTTCACCGTGTATCGAAAATGATTCCTTGGTCATGGTACAATTTTATATTTAGACCCTCGTGGTATTTTGTTGTTACATCAGCGCCGGATGGGCAGAAGTATTAAAATTATTTTTGAAAGATCGGCTGCATACTTATTCGCCCACGATCGGAACAGTTAGTGTTTTGTCCTGAAATAGGTTTACACAGATAAGCAAAAAATCGAACTGTCTCGTCCCGAAACATGAAATAATTGATAATCAGTGATTTGCACGGATGTTGTTACATATGGCCATTTTTGAAATTGTTGATTATCAGCAATTTAGTCAAATTGGACGATCTGTCAAAACACGAATAGTCTGATAATGAGCGTGTTCCACAATGTTCCGTCCGTTCCGCGTGAAAAAATGGAACGCTGGAATAGCTTACCGCGCTGTCTGTTCAGTGTTTAAACCGGCGGGAAGATAAAAGTTTGCACTTATTAAAATGTTTGGCATACCCGGTTTTTACCACCCTGCTGTGGTACTAATGCCCGAATTGTCACTTTGGCAGTGATTTGACAGGTGATTTTTACCGGCATTTTGTCAGTTTTTAGGTCGATGTCAGTTTTCATGACAAATTGGCAAATTTTTATTTTTGGAGTTATCTACTCAGGAAATGTCGGTATTTCGGACTTATTTTTTTTCCGTGCTAAAAAAATCGGGAATGTTCGGGTGTACAAGCGACACCTATTTTATGGTAATATTTTTACCGTCGCTTTTTTCGTTCCTTAATTAAGGTTTGACAGGTTTTTTTTGAAAAACTATCGATATTTTTTTTCCAAATGGACTTTATTGTTGGTTAAGGAGCGTTATTTCACTCGTTTTACCCGAAAAATCGAGTAAAAAATTTAAAATAAGGCTTTTTTGCGAATGTTTTTTGGTTTTATGGCGATTTCATTTTTCTCCTTTTTTGGGGCTGATTCTCCATTTTTTCAAATGGCATGTTTTTAGCTGCATCCTGTTTCAGAAGGGCAATGGTGTGCTCGTCCGGCAGACACGGTTTAAAAACGAAATGCCGGAAAACACCAGGGATCCTTTAAAAAGTTTAGTTTAGTTTAACAATAATTTTAACAATTTAAATCTTTAGTCATGTTAGTAGTATTGGAAGTTGCTGCCTTAATCGCTATCATTGTGTTGCCATTATTCGCTCCCCAAAGGAAAAACGCTTAATCCAGCATAATACATTTAGTTAGGAGATTAAAAACGGGCTAGGTTTTTACCAGCCCATTTTTTATTGATGAAATTTTGCGCCTGGCGGGCACAAAAGCAATAGGCCGTAGGGGCCAATTGATGGTAATGGAAGGAATAAGATTGGCTGGCGCCTGCCGGCCCTTTTTATTTAACGATATTTAGCCAATGATTTAAAGCTTTGTCGAATCGGATAGTTTATTTGGTATTTCCCCACGCTTTTTAACAAAATTTAACATTTAAAGCCCGATTTTTTGTGGTAAAAAAATCGTTATGTCATTAGTTTTGCCCATCCAAAATAAAAAAGATAAATGGAAGATATAAATAGTAATACCGCAACACAGTCTTCTGCCGAGGCACCAGGCGGTAATTCATCGTATTCAACTGATATCAGGGCTATTAATGAAATGATACAACGCGAGAGCGCCTTTGTCGATCTGCTGAAAATGGAAATGGACAAAGTGATCGTTGGTCAGAAATATATGGTAGAGCGCCTGCTGATCGGGCTGCTGGCCGATGGCCATATCCTGCTGGAAGGTGTTCCGGGCCTGGCGAAAACCCTGGCAATTAATACCCTTTCAAAGACCATTGATGCTGGTTTCAGCCGTATACAGTTTACCCCCGACTTGCTGCCGGCGGATTTGGTGGGCACCATGATCTATAATCAAAAGAAGGAAGACTTTTTGGTGAGGAAAGGCCCGATCTTTTCAAACTTCATCCTTGCGGATGAAATAAACCGTGCCCCTGCCAAAGTACAAAGCGCCTTACTGGAGGCTATGCAGGAAAGACAGGTGACTATCGGCGAAAACACTTTCGCACTGCCAAACCCCTTCCTGGTGCTGGCCACCCAGAACCCGATAGAGCAGGAGGGAACCTACCCGCTGCCCGAAGCGCAGGTTGACCGTTTTATGCTGAAAGTGGTTATTGGTTATCCAACTAAGGAAGAAGAGAAGCGCATTATCCGCTCAAACGTGGCGCCGCAGGGCATGTTAAAACCAACTGCTGTGGTGAAACCGGAGGAGATTATTCGTGCGCGCAAAGTGGTACGGGAAGTGTATATGGACGAGAAGATTGAGCAATACATTATTGATATCGTTTTCGCGACCCGTTATCCCGAACAATATAAACTGTCGAACTATAAAAACCTGATCAGTTTTGGCGCTTCGCCGCGTGCCAGCATAAACCTGGCGCTTGCAGCCAAGGCGTATGCCTTTATTAAACGAAGAGGCTACGTGATCCCCGAGGATGTCCGGGCCATTTGCCATGATGTGATGCGGCACCGTATTGGACTCACTTATGAAGCTGAGGCGGAAAACATGACTACGGAGAATATTATAACCGGAATTTTAAATACGGTAGTTGTACCGTAAAACCTCACCCTGCCCTCTTTAAAGGAGAGGGTTTTGAAGAGGAATGAATTAAGTTACCCAATACAAAAGGTCCTCTCCTTTGGAGAGGATTTAGGTGAGGCAAAAAATGGCGAGAGACACCAAAGAGCTGTTAAAGAAAGTACGGAAGATTGAGATAAAAACCCGCGGGCTGAGCAATCACCTGTTTTCGGGCGAATACCACTCGGCTTTTAAAGGCAGGGGTATGGCCTTTAGCGAGGTGAGGGAATACCAGGTAGGTGATGAGATCCGCACGATAGACTGGAATGTTACTGCGCGCTTTAACCATCCCTACGTAAAGGTATTTGATGAAGAACGCGAGCTAACAGTGATGCTGCTGATGGACGTGAGCGCTTCAGAGAATTTCGGTACCATCGTTCAGCAAAAACAGGACCTGGCCACCGAGATATGCGCGGTGCTGGCTTTTTCGGCTATTCAAAATAATGATAAAGTGGGAGTGATATTTTTTAGTGATAAGATCGAAAAGTTTATTCCCCCTAAAAAAGGCCGCAGCCATATTTTGATGATCATCCGCGAACTGATCGATTTTAAACCCGAAAATAAAGGTACCAATGTAGCCGAAGCATTGAAATACTTTACAAGTGCCATAAAAAAGAAATGTACGGCCTTTATTATCTCGGATTTTATGAGTCCGGATTTTGAGACGGAGTTGAAGATCGCCAACAAAAAGCATGACATTATTGCCCTGCGGCTTTTTGATAAGCACGAGGAGGAATTTCCGGACCTGGGTCTAATCCCGGTAAAAGATGAAGAAAGCGGGCAAATAATTTGGGTAAACACCGGCGACAAAAGAGTGCGGGATGCCTTTAAGATCGACGCCCTGCGAAGAAAGGCTTGGCTTAGAGATGTTTTCAGTAAATCAGGAGTGGATACCGCCGACATTGGCACCCATGAATCGTACGTAAAACCATTAATGACATTATTTAAAAAGAGAGAAAAAAGAAGGTGACAAATATGAAGAACCGGTTTTTTATATTAATGCTGGCTTTGCTTTGTTTAACCTGTTTCAGCTATAACACAAATGCACAAGCTATACAGGCCGAAGCGAAGTTGCAGCAATACACCATCAGGATAGGCGACCAAACCAAGCTGTTTATTTCGGTTCGCCAGCCGGCAAAGGCGCACATCAGTTTCCCTAAACTGTCTGACACCATTGTAAGTAAGGTACAGGTGGTGAGTATTAATAAGCCGGATACCACGTACGATCAAGCGGATCGCAGCGTAATCACAGTTATTCAAAGCTACACCATCACGAGCTTTGATGCGGGATCATATACCATACCGGCTTTTTCAATAGGTTCGGAAAACGGCGTTGTAAATACCGCCCCGCTAACCCTGCAGGTTGAAACGATAAAGGTCGACACCACAAAATCCATCTACGATATTAAACAGCCACTGGCAGTAACCTACACATGGATGGATTGGCTGCATGATAATTGGTACTGGATTGTTTTGCCTTTATTGGTTGTTGCGGGCATAATCGGCTTTATTATATATATGCGTAAAAGGCCAAAACCGGTGCCTGTTGTTAAGGTGGTTGCGCCCGTAGTGCCACCACATATTGAAGCCATCAATAGGCTGAAAGAATTGCGCGACAAAAAACTGTGGCAGCAAGACCAGGTAAAGGCATATCATATCGAACTAAGTGATATCATCAGGGAGTATCTTGAGAAGCGATACCTCATCAAAACGCACGAAAAAACCACCGATGAGATACTTGCCGGGTTGAGGCGAATGGATATTACCGATGAAAACCGCGAAAAACTAAAACAAATACTGGTGCTGGCCGATTTGGTGAAGTTTGCGAAGGAAAAACCGTTGCCAATTGAAAATGAAAGCAGCCTGGATACGGCAATAGATTTTGTAACCAGTACCCGGCAGGCCGATAAACCTTTAAATATCGAAGGAGGGCCTGCAAATGTTTAAAGGACTTGAATTTGCATATCCCGGATTTTTCTGGCTCACAATCATCATCCCGGTAATGATAGGCTGGTATGTATGGCGCGAACAAAAATTGCAGGGTAGCTTAAGTGTTTCTGCTGCAAAAAGTTTTTCGTTGCCGGTTAAAAGCAGCTTCGCTTCATTCCGGCATTTGGGGATAATCCTCAGGTCATTGGCCATTGCAGCGCTGGTTGTTGCGCTGGCCAGGCCGCAATCATCATTAAGCTGGCAAAATTCGACTACGGAAGGCATCGATATCATGATTGATTCCGACATATCGGGCAGTATGCTGGCCGAGGATTTTCAGCCAAACCGGCTGGAGGCAGGTAAAAATATCGCGATAGATTTTATTAAAAGCCGCCCGAATGATCGTATCGGCCTGGTTATTTTTAGCGGCGAAAGCTTTACCCAGTGCCCTTTAACCATTGATCATGACGTGCTCGTTAATTTGTACAGGGATGTTCATTATGGCATGATACAGGACATGACCGCAATAGGCGATGGCCTGGCGACTGCAGTGAACCGCCTTAAGGAAAGCGATGCGAAAAGCAAAGTGATCATTTTACTTACCGACGGCTCGAATAATACAGGCTCTATCGCGCCGCTCACTGCGGCGCAGATTGCCAAAACTTTTGGCATCAGGGTTTATACAGTGGGGATTGGTACCAATGGCTACGCGCCAATGCCCGTGCCAAACGGATTTGGCGGTGTTCAATATCAAAACATGAAAGTAGATATTGATGAGCCTACCCTTACAAAAATTGCGGATATCACGGGCGGGAGATATTTCAGGGCTACAGATAACCATGCGCTTCAAAATATTTACGGCCAGATAGATAAACTGGAAAAAGCAAAAATAGAAGTAACCCAATACCATAAAAATACGGAGCTGTTTTTGCCCTTTGCCCTGGCAGCTTTATTGTTTTTATCGTTGGAGTTTTTATTTAAAAACACGTGGCTGAGGGGGGCTTTAAGTTAAAAGGATGATACGTTTTGCAAACAGCGAATACTTGTGGGGATTATTGATCATCCCGCTTTTCCTGCTGCTTTTTTTAGCGGTCAGCAACTGGAAAAAGCGTGCGTTGGTTTCCCTGGGAGATAGAAGGGTAGTTGATGCCATGATCCCGGAAGTATCTTTTTCGCGGCCCTGGGTTAAGTTTATCCTTTTTATGGTTGCGTATGCGTTTTTGATCCTCGCCGCCGCCGATCCGCAGATCGGCTCAAAAATGGAAGAGGAAAAGAAAAAGGGCGCCGACCTGATGATACTGCTTGATGTATCAAACAGCATGCTTTCGGAGGATATGACGCCTAATCGCCTGGAAAGTGCTAAACAAGCTATTGCCCAGCTGGTAGATAAACTGCACAGCGATCGTATCGGCATTATCGTTTTTGCCGGCGAAGCCTACGTGCAGTTGCCGATGACAACCGACTATTCGGCTGCCAAACTGTTTTTGGGTACGATCAACCCCGGGATGGTCCCCACACAAGGCACCGCTATTGGCGCCGCCATTGATATGGGCATGAAATCCTTTGATTTTAAAGACGGTACCGGCAAAGCGATGATCATTATTACCGACGGCGAAAACCACGAGGACGATGCGGTAGTTGCGGCAAAAGAGGCAGCGGGCAAAGATGTGATGGTAAATGTGATCGGCATGGGCTCGGCAAACGGTTCGCCCATACCAATTTTTCAAAACGGAAAACAGGTTGGCTTCCATACAGATAGTGCCGGGCATACTGTGATCAGCAAACTGGACGAGACCATGTGCAAAGAGATAACCGCCGCCGGGCAAGGGGCTTATGTAAGGGCAACCAATGCCAATGTGGGGTTGAATATTATTATGGACCAAATTGGCAAGGTGCAGCGCAAAACTTACGATAGCAAAAGTTTTAAGGATTTTGAAGACCGTTTCCAATTCCTGCTGGGCAATGCGTTTGTCCTGTTAATTGTTGAATTTTTTATATCGAACCGGAAAAGTATAAAACTGGCCGGTTTGAAGCTTTTTGAAGTGAAAAAAATATGAGGCAGCTGATCATAATCATATTATTTTTATTTGCAGCGACAGGCCTTTTCGCGCAGCAAAAAAAATATATTCACAAAGGGAACGAGTATTATAAGGCACAGCAATTCAAAGAGGCTGAAGATAGTTACCGCAAATCCGTCGATAATAAAGGGCTGGACACTGCGGGCGATTTTAACCTGGGAGACGCGCTGTATAAGCAAAAGAAATTTGCCGATGCAAGCGATCAGTTTAATAAACTTGCTGCCACCGGAAATAAAAACAAGGCATTAACGGCTGCCGCTTACCATAACATGGGTAACTCGCTGCTGGAAAATAAAAAGCTGGAGGAAAGTGTGGAAGCCTATAAAAAAGCGCTGCTGAACAACCCAAAGGATGACGAAACGAGGTATAACCTTGCCTATGCCCAGGAGAAGTTGAAAAAACAACAGCAGCAGAATAAGCAGAATCAAAACAATAAAAACCAGGACAAGAACCAGCAGAGTAAGGATAATAAGAACGATAAGAACAAGGACAATAAAGATAAGAACAAGCAGAACCAGGATAAAAAAGATCAGCAACAACAGCAGCCAAACCAGATATCAAAGGATGATGCTGAACGCATGCTGGATGCACTGAACAACCAGGAAAAACAAACCCAGGATAAGCTCAAGAATAAGAAATTCCAGGGGACGAAACGGAATATTACTAAGGATTGGTAGCGTAGGCTGAGACTTACGAAGTTTTTAAACGGCGAAGCCCTCAACGAGGCCTTTTAGAATAGACAGCTCCGAGTTAAACTTCGTAAGTCTTTCCCCGTCAATCCAATCAACGCTAATAATGAAATTGAAATACCTCATATTAACCCTTTTACTTTTCGCTGCCGGAAAAACGTTCGGCCAGGCGAAATTTACGGCCTCCGCCAGTAAAACGACTGTTGGCACCGGGGAGATATTTGAGGTGAGTTTTTCGGTAAATGCAAACGCCGAAAATTTTAATCCTCCAGACTTTAAAGATTTCCAGCTAGCTGGCGGACCAAATCAATCGCAGAGCATGGAGATCGTAAACGGAAATGCTTCATCGAGCATTTCTATCGGGTACGACCTGATGGCCGTGAAAGAGGGCGATTTTACCATCGGGCCGGCGTCGATTGTAGTAAATGGTCACAGGTTAACCACCAACCCGATTAAAATCAAAGTAGTAAAGGGTAGGCCGGTTCCCCAAAATCAGCAGTCGCAAAACAGTCCACCCGATAATGGAATCAAACGGGCGAGTTCTTCCGATCTTTCGAAATTGCTTTTTATAAAAGCTATTGTTGATAAAACCAATGTTTACCTGGGACAGCAGATCACTTTGACATACAGGCTTTACACCAGGGTTAATATCGAACAAAACCAGGCGGCAAGTCCCCCGGAGCTAAACGGTTTTTGGAGCGAAGATATTAAACAGCAGGGCGGACAAATACCGATGCACGCTGAGGTTTATAACGGAACCAGGTACGAGGTTGCCGATCTTAAGAAAACAATTCTCTTTCCCGAACGCTCAGGTAAATTAACCATCGATCCGCTGGGTATGACCTTTATCGTACGCGTCCCGGTGCAGTCCGCCGACCCTTTTGAACAATTTTTCCAGGCCGAAAAAGAGGAAAAATATGTCGCCAAAAGCACACCGGTGATTATAAATGTAAAACCGCTCCCTGAAGCCGGGAAACCTGCCGGTTTTACCGGGGCAGTCGGGAATTTCAATGTGGAAAGTTCAATTGACAAAACCGAACTGAAATCGAATGACGCCTTAAACTATAAGGTGAAAGTGACCGGGTCGGGGAATATCAAGTTGCTAAAAACACTTAATGCAAATTTCCCTGCCGATTTTGAAAAGTACGATCCCAAAATAACCGACACGGTAACCGAAAATGAAAATGGGGTGTCGGGCAGCCGGTTTTATAATTACCTGCTCATTCCGCGGCACCAGGGCGAATTTATGATAGACCCGCTTAATTTCTCCTACTTTAGTCCCGCCACCGGCCGTTATGTTACTTTGACAGCAAAAGGATTTCATGTCAAGGTTGATAAAGGCACTAACGAAAGCAATGTCACTTCTTTTACGGATGCCGAAAAGCAGGACATCAAAATGCTGAGCAAGGACATCAGGTACATTAAAACTGAAGATAATAGCCTGGTTAAAAATGGTGATACTTTTTTTGGTTCGGTTGGCTATTGGCTGCTGCTGTTACTCGGGCCGGTTTTGTGTTATGGTGCCTATGTTTACCGCAATAAGCTGATCGAACAAAACAGCGACCTGGTTAAAGTGAAAAGCCGCAAGGCAGGTAAGGTTGCCGCAAAGCACCTGGCAAATGCCCAAAAGCAACTGGTTGCCGGTAATGCGGCTGCATTTTACGAAGATGTATTTACCGGCTTATATGGCTACCTGAGTGACAAGTTAAATATTCAATACGCCGACCTGAATAAAGAAACTATTGAGTCGGCGCTGACGGATAAAAAAGTGAGCGATCAACTAACCCGGCGACTATTAGATACGCTCGATCTGTGCGAAATGGCCCGTTACGCGCCGGTAAAGCATATTTCGCAGCAAGAGGTTTTTGAAAAGGCAAAAGGCATTATAAACGATATTGAAAATGAAATTTAATATGCTGAAGCGGTGTTTTTATTTGGTGACGTTAATGGCTTTGCCGTTGCTTTCGTTTGGCAGTGATCAAACAAACGAACTTTTTTTAAAGGGTAACGCGCTGTATGCCAAAGGGCAATATAAGGAAGCGCTGACGGCGTACCAGCAGGTGATCGACCAGGGCTACCAATCGGCCGCTATTTACTTTAACATGGGCAATGCCAGCTATAAAAATGATGACATCGCTTCGGCGGTGCTTTATTACGAAAAGGCGCACAAACTTGCCCCGGGCGATGATGATGTCAACTATAACCTCAAATACGTCAACCTGAAAACAACCGATAAAATTGAAGAGCTGCCCGAGTTTTTTGTCACCCGCTGGTGGCATAATTTTATCCTGGCTTTTTCGACGCAGGCACTGGCTGTATGGAGCATTATTTTTGTTTTGCTGGGGTCGGTTGTACTGGTGCTGTATTTTTTCGCAGGTTCGATGGGCATAAAAAGAGCGTCGTTTTACGGCGCTATGCTTTTATTCTTTTGTGGAATCTCTACAGTTTTTATAGCCAACAGGCAGATTAGTTATTTCGAGGGTCACCCCGGGGCCGTTGTCTTTAGTCCTTCGGTTAATGTAAAAAGCAGCCCTGCCGACCAGGCCAACACCCTTTTTGTTATTCACGACGGCGCTAAAGTTAATGTGCTCGATAACAGCAATGGCTGGACAAAAATAAGCCTTGCCAACGGGAATGTGGGGTGGGTAAAACAGGGGGATATAAAGGAGATTTGACGCATTTCCTGTAGAGAGTCGATAACTCAAGTCAGCAAACGGAATATTATAAGTGGAAATTTGAAGTGTATCGTATCGACATAAGCGATACAGTGCGATACAAAGCGAAAATCCTCTGATTATTAGCGCTTTAAGTACTGACAGGATCGTGTCACCACTTTTTCTGTTTTCGCGATTCTTTTTAATCCGATTACTTTAAATCTTCCAGCACCATTACTTCATCTGCCGGTTTTTGCACCTTGATGGTGATAGCAGCCGATTTAAGTCCGTCCGCCTGTGCAGTCAACGAAATATCTCCGGGTACGCGCCCCGTTAGTATTACGGCAAATAGATGACCATTGAAGGCTTTGCGGTAGTTTAGTTTGAAAGAGTTATCGTCCCTGGAGTTACCATTGTCGACACCGGCGATATTTCCTGCACCGCTGATACTAAAACTAACCCGGTTGTCCGCATCGGGAACAATATTACCGGCATCATCAATAATATCCGCATGAACAAGCGCAACATCGCCGGTACTGATGGGGGAAGTATCAGCACTAAGGCGCAATTCGGCCGGTTTACCGGCGGTGTGAATTTCCTCAATAACCTGTTTGCCGTTTCTTTTGCCTATGACTTTTATAGTGCCCGGCTCATAGGCAACATCCCAGCTTAAGTGCAGGTCGGCGGTGGTTACCGGCACATAAGGCTTGGCGTATTTGTTCCACGCACCTGAATGGCCCTGATGCGGGAACTCCTGCATCTTCGTTCCGTATGATTTGCCATTTACAAAAAGCTCCACCGTATCGCAATTGGTATAAGCAACCACCGGGATGATCTGCCCTTCGCGGCCCGGCCAGTTCCAGTGCGGGAAAAGGTGCAGTACCGGTTTATCAATCCATTGACTCTGGTAAAAATAATAACCATCCTTTGGTAAATTAATCGTGCTGATCTGCCCCGACGACGATGATTTACCGGGCCAAAAAGATTCGCCAAGGTAATCCACACCTGTCCACATAAAGTCGCCAATCACGTAATCATGCACATCAACAAACTCCCAAAGCTGTTCAGCTTCTATCATGCCCGAAGTGTAATTTGCCTTCACCTTTGTTTTGTCTGTGCCCAATGAATAAAATGGAGCATTCCTTACCGGCCCGCTCTCCGTGCCGATCATCTTCCAGTTTGGATGATCGTCACGGTCCATCGAGTAATACAATTCCCGGCGCTCGTGCCAGCGGTTGGCGTAATTATAGCCGACAATATCCTCAGCTTCCATAAAAGGCAGCAGGGTTGAGCCGTTATCGGCAGCAATATCATCGTTTGCGGTGGTGACGGGCCGGGTTGGGTCTTCCTGGTGGTATAGCGCCAGCATGCTTTTCAACAATTCCACGCCTTTTTCTTTGGTTTGATCAGGGATTTCGTTGCCGGCGCTCCATAAAACAACCGAAGGGTGGTTACGGTCGCGATGAATTTGATCGGTTACATCACGCTGCCACCATTCATCGTAGTACAGGTGATAATCATTGGCCACCTTTTTGGTTTCCCAAACATCAAAGGCTTCATCCATTACCAGGAAGCCCATTTTGTCGCAAAGGTCTAAAACCTCAGACGCCACCGGGTTGTGCGAAGTGCGGATGGCGTTACAGCCCATATCTTTCAGCAATTTTAACCGGGTTTCCCATATTTTTATGGGGACAGCCGCACCAACCGGACCGCCGTCATGGTGTATGCATACGCCGTTCATTTTAACGTGCTTGCCATTCAGCAAAAACCCCTTAATGTTGCTATACTCCAGCGTACGGATGCCGAAGGTGCTGTTAAACTCGTCAACTATTTTTTTGCCAACTAAAATGCTTGAACGCATGGTATACAAATGCGGCGCGTCTATCGACCATAATAATGGAGAGGCTATATTTACAGATTGCTTAATTTCGTCAGATGCGCCTGCTTTCAACGAGAAAGCTTCTTCACTCTTTGTAACTTCCTTGCCGGTTTCATCACTGATGATAGCAATCAATGTTGCATTCGATATATCGCCGCCGTTATTTTCAACTTTTGTTTTGATATCGACGGTAGCTGAAGCAGAGTCAACTTTAGGCGTGGCAATATAAGTGCCCCAATGCGCAATATGCAGCGGATTGGTAATGTCCAGCCAAACATGACGGTATATCCCCGATCCCGAATACCAGCGCGAATTAGGCTGTTCCGAATTATCCACCCTGACAGCAATTGTGTTTTTGCCGCTGGCAAGATAAGGCGTCAGGTCGTAATAAAAACTGATGTAACCGTTTGGCCGTTTGCCCAGGTGGTGGCCGTTTATCCAAACTTCGCTGTTCATATAAACACCATCGAACTGGATGCTTACCTGCTTGCCGCGCACCGAAGCCGGTAGGGTGAACTCTTTGCGGTACCACCCAATACCGGTTTGGGAATAGCCTCCGCCTCCGCCGGTTGGGGCATCTTTTTTAAATTCGCCTTCTATGCTCCAGTCGTGCGGCAGATCAAGCACCCGCCAGGATTTATCGTTAAAAGTAGTTTTAGATGCGGTGGAGTCATCGCCCAAAAGGAATTTCCAGTTGCGGTCCATTAATAAATGGTAGCGGCTGGGTTTGGGCGGCTTTGCGCTGGCAACAGACGCTACAAAAGTAAAAAGCAGGGCAAGAATGGCTATTTTTTTCATATCGGATCAGGGTTCAAGGGTGACAGATTCTACTTCGATGCCAAAGGGCTTGTTATAGTTGTCGGCGCTAATGTCAGCGCCTGCAGTAACCTCCAGTTTATCCAGTTCCGGAATTTTCAGGCCTGCAAAAGAGGATGCCTTAAACCACAATGGCTGAAAACCCGGGTAAGGCCTTGGCAGCAACAGGCACGAATCGGGTTTAAAGGCAGACAGCGGGATATCGATCGTGGTAAACTGGTTCGTCAGGTCGGCCGTAGCAGCGTAGGCCGATGCGTCGTTGTTGATCAGCGCGACCCGTAATTTGCCCAAATTTGCGCTTTGCAGCCTTGCCCTTACGGCTATTTTGGTGTATGACGTGATTTCGGAAAGGCGTTCTTTTATCTTATCGCCAACAAACAACTGGAAACCCATTACCTGGCCTTGTTTAATCGCGGGAGATACTGCGCGGAAAGTCAATTCGCCGGTTTCTTCGCCTGCTGTAAATTGTGCGCCACCATTACGGGTAAACACCGGGAAATAGGTATTGGTGCGGCCACGGTCGGCAGTGGCATTAAACAGGCTGAGCTTACCGCCGGGCGAAGCCACAAAGGTTTGCCAGCTATCATTGTTGATATTATCCCAGGCATAGGGATCGCCCTCGTGCGCGCCGGGGAAGGAGATGTTTTTATCGCCGTCTTTAATAATAATGCGGTAGCTTAAAATGCCGGAGTTAACCTGGGCAGCAGGGATCACCGCAGAGAAATCATAGGGTGTGGTTTTTTCCATCGGGATAGCCGCCGGCGGCCCGAATCCGCGGTTCACCGTCAGCGTAACTTTTGCCGCAGGGCTGATATTGATGATCTTGATATTAACGGTAAATGCTTTCCCCGAACTAACTTCAACGGGTGGTGTATAGCTCAGGTAAGGCTCTTTCGATACCGGCTGCGGCGCTACAAATTCATCCAGTCCAATATTGCCGATTGTTTTGGTGCCGGTCCATTTCGCAGCTGACTTGCCGTTTTTAACCAGCAGGTAAGTTCCCGGTTTTATGGTGAATGAACCGTTTGCTGCTTTGGTTTGATAGGTGTTATTTTGGTTGATGCCTCGTATGTCGAAATCACCGCCAACATCCGAAAGGCTGATCTGCATCGGCTGATCTGCCCAGGCAATATGCACCACTTCTTTTGAGGGCGAGGCTTTTTCAAACGGGTCGCGTATCGTTATGGCATCAGGCATTATCTCTAGCCGCCAGATGCCGTTTTCCAGCTTATCTAAAAAATATGCGCCATAGCCTTTATAGCTAACAACCGTTGAGCTGCCGGTGCCCGCCAGGTGTTCCAGTTTCTTTTCGTCCGAAGGGGCAGTCGTTGTGTTACTTGTATAATAAAACTCTTTTGGGGTATTTATTTCACTCAGGTTCTCCTTATAGCTGATATGAAATACGTCGAAAACACTGTCGGCAGGGTATGTGCCATAGTCCTTTCGCGGCAGCAAATGAAAAACACGGTTGGCGATTAAAAAGCTGATAGCTTTTGCCGGCGTGTAGGCCAGGTTAAGATAATGCGTTTGGTATTCGGTATTGCCATAGGCCGTGGCCAGCGGGTCGTAAGCAAATTGCGTTACCCACTGAAAACCGGCCAGTTTAAAGCTGCGTGCAACGGCAGGGTACAGGTAAGGCTGTAGCACATCCGCTGTTTCAAACTCATAAACCATCCGCGCCTTGTTGTGAAACTCGGGAATAGTATCATAAGGAATGGCATACCGGTCGACGTTTGGCAGCGAATTGCCTTTTTGCTCATGACCGGCAACCAGGCCGGTTGGGTACCATTGAAAGCTAAAGCCATTTACGCTTGATTTGGCAACTGCATCGGCGTAATAGGGCGACTGGCTGATATTATAAAAAAGGGGTTTCGTCCAGCCCGCACCCCGTGCTGCGGCGGCCAGGCGGTTGATATATTCGGTCACCTTTTCCTTCGGGCCGCTGTGGCTGGGCTCGTTGTTCAGTTCGGCGGCGATAATGTCCGGATCGTCGCGGTAGCTTAGTTTCGTATAAGTGTTAACGTGCAGCAAAAGTTGCCGAAGGTAGTTTTCCTGCGCTTTTATGGCATTTTCGTTGGTGGTAGCTTGACCTTTATTGTATTTGGACGAAAAACCGGCAGTTTTTTCGTCCCGCTGCGGGTAGCCATTCCCCCAAAATGCGATCGGGGTGATGATGATCTTAATGTTCCGCTGTTTTAGCTTGAAGAGAAGGTAATCAAACAGCTTTAAGTGCTCATTTTCCAAAAGATTGCCCGCAGTGTCGGATATTTCCGTATCCCAGATATGCACCCTGAACGCATCGGCGCCCATGCGGGTCAGGTGATAAACATCCTCATCGATCTCCTGCTCGATATCTTTGTTTAGTGCTTTTAACGACCGGTATCCATACGCAAAAGGCACGGTATAGTTAACACCAAACAGGTACACTTCGGAATTATCTTTTTGCCAGCGCATGCGGCCCTGCTGGTCGATATAAACTTCATTTTTAACGGATTGCCCTTGGGCGGTTATACAAAGGCATGCAAGAACCAGGGAAAATGTTATTGTAAAAAAGTGCCTCATCAATTTATTGGTTTGTTGGTATGACGATTAGTTTAAATACAAAGCCCCAAAGTGAAAACCACAAAGTTCACGAGGTGCACTAAGACGTCACAAAGTTACGCCGCGTTCCATAGTGGTCTTTGTGAAATCTTAGTGCACTTTGTGGTTAAAAATCAAGTCTTTAAACGGCCTTATCCCTACTATTCGATCTCAAAAAACTTAAAATTATTTTGGTGCGTTTGCTCTCGCGCTGCTTGATCAAAGTTATAAATGTAATCAGATAAAATGTATATTTAACAGTTATTTTACAAACTGATCGTTTACCACTTCTAAGTTAAACTATTATGAGAAAGAAATTTTGGCTGATCGTAATATTAGTGCTCTGCACCTGGGGTTTAAGAGCCCAGGATACCACACCAAAAGAAATTTTACTCTGGCCAAATGGCGCGCCTGGTTCCGAAGGAAAAACCGGCGCCGAAAGCGTACGCATCACCGACCAGGGCGACCACGTGATCACCAATGTAAACAGCCCGTCCATAACACCCTATTTTCCGACCACAGCAAATACCGGTGCTGCGATCATCGTCATCCCCGGCGGCGGGCATAGCGAAATATGGATCACCCACGAAGGCTATAATCCGGCCAAATTCTTTGCTGCGCAGGGCATTACCTGTTTCGTGCTGAAATACCGTCTCGCGAAAGCAAAAAATTCGACCTATACCGTTGATGGCGAGGAAGTGGCTGATATACAACGTGCTATTCGGCTGGTAAAAAGCCGGGCGGCCGAATGGCATATTGATACCGCAAAAATTGGCATCATGGGCTTTTCAGCAGGAGGGGAACTGGCGGCGCTTTCCGCTATGGGATATACTGCAGCCAACCCGGCCGCTGCGGATGCTATTGGCCAACAAAACGATAAGCCGGCTTTCCAGGTGCTGATGTACCCGGGGAACATCAGCCGGTTCGAGGTATCAAAAGGCTCGCCGCCCGTATTTATTGCGGGCGGAAATGATGATAGGGCCGATATTTCTGAAGGTATGGCACAGCTTTATCTTAAATATAAACAGGCGGGTATTCCTGCCGAGCTGCATATCTATGCCAAAACAGGTCATGGATTCGGCATCCGCGCGACCAACACCGGGGCGGTTACTGCCTGGCCACAGGAAGTGATGTTGTGGCTGAAAGATATGAAGGTGTTGAATTAACCCGACTCCTGTCCGTCAGTTTAGTGTGCCGAGCTGGTGATTATGCCATGTATAATTTTGCTTTTCACATCAATAATTCCTTAGCTTTGCTAAAACCTTATTGATATGAAAAACACCTTAAACCAGCAGGGATTTATCAAGCTCGACCCCTCAGTTGCCGACACACGTTTCCCCAGCTTTTTCCAGGGATTTAACCGCAGGTGGTTTGCGCCGAATTGTGAGGCCGTTTATTTATGCTTTACATCAGCAGGAACAGCTGCTGCTTTGGATGATGCCATTAGCCTTTTTGGCCAGAACGTAAAAATAAAAAGCGGCGGCCATTGCTACGAAAATTTTGTGTTTAACGACGGGACAGGCGCCATATTGGATGTTACGCCGATGGGCGGTTATGGTTACGACGATGAACGAGGGTATTACCTGGAGTCGGGCGGTACTAACTGGTCGGCTTTCCAGGCTTTATTTCGCGACTATGGTAAAGTGCTTCCCGCGGGCTCGTGTTACTCAGTAGGTTTAGGCGGGCACATCTGCGGTGGTGGTTATGGCCTGCTGTCGAGGCTTAACGGTTTAACGGTCGATTGGCTTACCGGCGTTGAAGTAGTGGTTAAAAACGATGCGGGCAGCAGCGCATATCCCATTTATGTGGGTGCCGATTCCGTTGACCAAAATGAACTGGACCTGTATTGGGCGCATCGTGGTGGTGGCGGCGGAAATTTTGGGGTGATCACAAAGTATTATTTTAAAACCCTGCCCGATGCCCCGGCCAGCGCTTTTATTACATCCGTCGCCATTCCATGGTCCGATCTCACACCGGATATTTTGGGCCGGCTATTGGCATTGTATGCCGATTTTGCACAGCAAACCGATAACTGGCGGCAGTTTGGCCTTTTTGCGCTGAATCACCAGTCGGCCGGCGAAATTCATTTCACCATGCAAACCGTGGTAAACCAGGGTGAGGATGCCGAAGAAATCAAACGGCGTTTTGTTGAGCCGCATTTGGAAAAACTAAAAGCCATCACGCCTTATCGCCTGATGACGCGACCGGGCATAGCGCACCTGGCAAACTTATTCCAAAATGCGGTGCAAACTGTTTGGTATACTTTTTATGAAGCGGTGCAGTTGTTGAATGGCTCGGGCGCCAACCAGCGGGGTAAATATAAATCGGCATACATGCGTAAAGGTTTTCCTGCCGACCAGGTGAATGCTATTTATCAATGGCTTACTACGGTACCCGAGGGTCTTACAGATGCTGATATGACGCAAACGCTGTTACAGGTTGACTCATACGGCGGGCAGATCAACCTGGTAAGCCCCGATGCAACGGCAGTGCCGCAGCGCTCGTCCATTCTAAAGCTGCAATACCAGGCTTACTGGACTGACCCGGCCGACGATCCTTATTTTTTAAAATGGATGAGCGATTTTTACCAGGACGTTTACCAGGCCACCGGCGGCACACCCAACCCTGACCTGGACCCAACCGACAATGTCGATGGCTGTTACTACAACTATCCTGACGTTGACCTTAACGGGCCGTCAAATGATAAGGAAATTGCCTTGAACCTGTATTTCGGCCAAAATCTGCCAAGGTTAAAAGGGGTTAAACAATATTGGGACCCTAATAATTATTTCAACAGTTTGCAGTCCATTTAAGTGGATGGCGCCGGCCTGATATACCGGGCTTCAATTGCGGCGTTCCAAAGCGTTCCATTTTTTCACACGGGTGGAACACTATGAAACATGCTCATTATCAAGGTATTCCGTTTTTAATTCTTGCTGTGTGCCTGTAATGACCTGATTTTCAACATGTTTCATTATAATTGGGGAATTCCTTCCACGCCCTCGGCGGTCTCCACCTGTCATGGCGCCATGCAGCAGCTGCCCTAAACCCGATCCATATTTTATTTGCAAAATTAAACCATACGGTTTATATTAGTTGCCCCATGACAAAGGCAGAACGCACGCGCAGGCTCATTATTGAAAAGGCGGCGCCCATTTTTAACAAAAAGGGTATCGCCGGCACTGCCATCAGCGACATTATGAAGGCCACCAAACTGGCTAAGGGCGGCGTGTATGGCAACTTTTCGAGCAAGGACGAAATTTGCTTGGAGTCCTTTGATTATTTAAACCAATCGATAGCTGCTGCGATCGATCAAACTATCGAAGACCAAACCGGTGCAAAGGATAAACTTTTTGCCTTGCTTGACTTTTACCGCGACAGGCTTTTTAACAGTAACCGAGGTGGCTGCCCTATCCTTAATTTCGGTACCGAGGCTGACGATACCCACCCTGGCATCAAACAAAAGGTAAAAGACGCCATCATCGTTTCCCAAAATCGCATAGCCCGAATGGTGCAGGAAGGTAAAATAAGCGGCGAGTTTAAACGGACCTTTGATGCCGACGTATTTGCCATCAGGATGTTTACTTTAATTGAAGGCGCCATCATGATCAGCCGTATCCAGGGAAATGACCGGCAGATCAAACTGATCACCGATATGCTGAAGACGGAAATTCAGCAGAGTTGTGTTTAACGCAGCACATCGTAAACCGGCCGGTCCTCCGGCAATAGCAACTTTGTAATAGCGGGGCCTTCTTCTATCAGCGCTTTTACTTTTTTAACCTTTGCAGGGATAGCAAATACTAACTGTGTTTCGAGCGATTGATGCAACTCCAGCCGGCTGACAATGTTAGGCAGTTTGCCGGTGGTTTTTTCAAGCGCTTGCTGCCCTTTGTCAGAAACAGCCCAATAGCCACCGCGCCCGTCGATCAGGTGCACCCTCGGCTCGGACGGTTTTTGGGCGATGCCTCTTGCCTGGTTCGACATTTTTATATGTAACACTACCCAGATGCTGTCGGCCGGGGGTGCAGGCAACAGTCGGGGCGCAATTTCAACTTTGGTAACGGTGGCGCACCAGTCGTCAAAACAGGTGTCGGTGCCCAACGGTACGGTAAGATAACCACTGATGAAATGGAATATCACCCACAGGCCCGCGTATCCTCCTATCACAAAGGCCATCAATTTGGCGGTGGCTCTGACAGGTTTACGCCGCGCCGCTTTAACAATTAAAGTGATCAATAAAACCAAAAGGGTGATAAATGCAGCGAAGAACAGAAGGGTTGTCATATTGTATTTTTAGGCTATAATGCAATACGGAGATTTGGTTGCATGAAAACTAAGTGTGAAATTTAAAACAATCTCATCGTCTGCTGCTTTCACTCGATATAAAGCGTTTAAGACGACATGGGACAGAATTCCGTTGAAATGCCGTTACCAATCTTCATCATCAGATCCATCAGCAAAGCTGCTAAATTGGTTAATATATTTTTCTGTAGATATATCGCTTATTTTCGATGCTACCCGGCTATCTTTAAAGATGGTTATGCTATCTATCTCATCCGCTTTGTTTGGCTTAAGAGGCGGAGGGTATGTTAATTCGTTCTCGCATGAATAGACAATAGACATTACCATTTCACCTGACGGAATATACACCTTCTCCTTTACAGTAAAGTCTTTTTCATGTTTCTCTCCAAGTTCTGATCGCTTGGTTTTCCAGATAAAAGAAAGCAACCTGGTTCCATTTTCGGCATATTCATACCGGTGTCGTTTTGTTTGATCTATTTTGATTTGACCATTGGCGTAATACTCTTTGATTAGCCTGATGTGATCAACGTCTGATGCGACAAATTTTACCTTGCCATTGGGAAAAAACTCGATGATTTTTCGCCAATGATAGGTCATAAACGATCCGTTTTCCCGCGTGAAAATCTTAACCTTATTTCCGGTTGAATCGAATTTTTCAGCAATGGCGTAGCTTCTTAGGTGCCTCCATCGCGATTTTAGTTGTCCATTATCATAAAAAAACAAAAGGCTATCTTTTGCCAACCCATTTATGAAATCACCCTTTATGCGCAAATTGCCATTTGGATATTTGCATTCAAAATATCCCTGGAGCTCCAGATCGCAATTTTTATATCTCGGCACTTCATCAACAATGTTGCCATCGTAATACAAGCCGACGTCCGGTTCTTTATAATTAAAAACAAAAAGCCCGGTATCCCTTATTTCAAAGACGGTATCAATATGAGGGGCGTTGTTAAGTACCAAGCCATATCTGCCCGGTCCGGGTAAATAAACAGTTCCTGCCTTTGGCATATAGTCCGTATCGATGCTGCCTGGTATTTTGTAAAGCGCGTAGTCCGTATCAAGATATGAGGTGGTTTTACACGCAGCAGTTCTGTAGAGCCGGAATCTATAGGCCTGGCCATTACAAAGGCTGGTGAAAAGCAGGGAAAGCATCAGGGCGAAAGATTTCATAGCCAATTTTACATAAAGATTCCGGAATAGACACATTTCCATAAGCCTTCAAAAATAATTGTGACTAAGCCGGCTTTGAACTGACAACTTGCAGTTTTTTCACCGACTCCAATCCCTGTTTCACCGAGAAAAGCCCTTCCTATGCCTATTTGAGGCCTTTTTGCTGTAACGTAATCCCGGTGTAGTCGTCATATTGGTGTATTTAAAAAGAAAACAATTAGCACACAATCAAAAAAAAAATATCATGAAAACTCAAATCATAACCATCCTCACTGCACTAGTTTTAGTAACAGGAGTAGCCAAAGCAGACACAACAGCCGCTGCAAAAAATGAAGACGTAACCATATTGAACGATGTAAGCGCCATTAACAAAATAGAAGTTCGCGGTAACGTGATGCTGTACATATCTGACGGCAGCGCCGACCAGGTAAAAGTTTACAATAAATATTACGCCGAAAGCGCCCTGGTAAAAAGCCGCAACGGCGTGTTGAGCATCGCTTCATACAAAGCCGAAAAACTGGTGGTTTGGGTAACTGCTGCCGATCTTAGTTCAATTGCCGCTTATGACAACTCAGAAGTAAAAACATTCGGCGATGTTTCGAAGATAGAGTTCAATGTCGAACTGCACAACAATGCTTCTGCTAAATTAAGCTTCGATGCCTTTGCACTTAACGTTACAGTTGCCGACAATGCCAAAGCTGATATAAGCGGAACCGCAACCGAGTTTACACTGAACCGCAGCGTAGGTTCAACAGTTAACCGAACCGGCCTTTCGGCCGAACACTTCGCCGACAACAAAACCGGTGTTGCAGTGGCTGCCAAAAGCGATGATATCACAGCCCTTTAATTAAGCATCTTAAAATCGATCATATATTAAGTTTAGCTACCTGTTTCGGCAGGTAGCTTTTTTAATGAGTTGATCGGCGGAACCGTGTCCAATAAATGTCATCACGATCGTCTTTTATCTGTCGTTTGTCATGTTTCGGCTAAATGATTTTCGGATGATAAAAAATATTAATCACATGATTAATTTTACTCCTGACTTTTTTGTTCAGATGGTCAAATGTACTTAAAATCTATTGTCATGAAAAAAATATTACTCTCCGCATTCCTGTTCCTTGGAGCCCAGGCTTTAGTATTTGGGCAAAATGCCTGGAAGCTAAACACCGATAAGGAAGGCATAAAAATATACACCAGCGACTTTGCCGGATCAAAAGTCAAGGCAATAAGGGTTGAATCTGAAATGAATGCCAGCGCAAGCCAGTTAGTAGCCCTTTTAATGGATGTGAATACCAGCGCCGATTGGATTTACCATACCAAAACCAGTACCCTGATCAAACAAGTTTCGCCATCTGAGTTGTACTATTACTCCGAGATCAATATGCCATGGCCGGCTTCGAACCGTGATTTTGTTGCCCATTTAATGGTTAGCCAAAACCCGGTAACCAAAGTGGTTCAAATCGACGGCCCGGCAGTGGCCGGTATGGTGCCCGAGAAAAAAGGGGTGGTAAGGATTGATCATTCGGTGGGTAAGTGGACCATCACTCCCATAGATGCCAACCATATAAAAGTTGAATACACATTGCATACCGAACCGGGAGGCAGCCTGCCCGCCTGGATGGTAAACATGTTTGCCGCGGAAGGCCCCATGCAGGTATTTAAGGAGATAAAGGTACAACTGCAAAAACCTGCCTACCACGATGCTATACTTTCATACATCGACAATGGCGGCAGGGTTTACAGCACGCTGTAAAGTTTAATGCCCGGACAGTATAAAACGTGCAAACAATTTATGGTGTCCGGTCAACTTAATCTCAAGAGCGAGTGATAAAATATTTGAATCCGTGTTACTTGAGATGACCATTTTTACCACAAAGAACACAAAGCGAAAACCACAAAGAACACAAAGCGAAAACCGCAAAGGTCACAAAGTTTTTTCCTGGTGGCCTTTGTGAAATCTTAGTGCCCTTAGTGGTTAAAAGTCAAGTCTTCGAGTGACCTTACTTCTGGGGCTCGCCACAAATACGATGGAATTATTTTATTGCATCTACTCCGATCCAATCAACTTAATTCCCAAATTACATGTAACTTAACCTTTTCATTCGTAGTCAAATATCAAAAAAGATGAAAAGGTTACATTTAAATATTATCGCCCTTATGGCGGGTATCGCTTTGATGGGTACATCATCATGTATACTGAGTTGTATACACGGCTCGGGCGAAATGAAAACCGAAAACCGCAAAGTAGGAGAATTTAACCGGATCAGCATTTCGGGCGTTTACAAAGTTGTTTTAAAACAGGACAGTACATTTGGCGTAACCATTTCGGCCGACGACAATCTGCTTAAATACATTAAAACCACGGTTAGCGGCGATAAGCTGCACATCTATAATAAACGAAACTTTTGCAATGCAGGTGAACTCACTGTTACTATTGGAGTACGCGACCTGGAGGAACTGGGTACTTCGGGCGTGGTTGATGTGCGGTCGGACGGAAAGATCAACGCGAAGGATATGCACTTCGACCTATCCGGCGCCTCAAAGATCACGATGGATCTTACTGCGGCAAAAGTTACCACCAGCGGTTCGGGCGCGTCCGAATTGAATTTAAAGGGCCAGGCAACTTCGCACGATATTGACCTGAGCGGCGATAGTAAAGTTTACGCGCTGGATTTTGTGGTTGGCAGCTGCGATATACAAAGCACCGGCGTTGGCCACAGCGAAGTAGATGTGCTGAACTCCTTAAGTATACATTCAAGCGGCGCCTCCGAAGTAAAATACCGGGGCAATCCTTCCAATATCACTAATGATAAATCGGGCGCATCGTCTATCGAAAAGGTTAATTAAACCGTTTAAAACAATGAATACCAACCCGGCAGGGTATTGAACGACAACTCAATACTGCCGGGATTTGCGTTTTATTCCGATGCGTAACCAGCATTTCAAATCATTCCAGCCGGCGAAAGTTCGTTTATTGGTAAAATTGCCTAATTTTATACCTCAATTTGAACGATCTGTCATGAAGAATTCCCACAAGCTAACGCTTTACTCGGTAGCTGTTATCATTTTGCTTATCATCGTCGTAATTTCTTATATCACTTTAGCTTTACCCAATGTTGGCGAACCTGAGAATATAAAAGTGGAGCTTACAGTTTCGCGGGTGGCCAGGGGCGAATACCTGGTGAATCATGTGGCTTTATGCGTTGATTGCCATTCAACGCGCGATTGGGCAAAATTTGCGGCGCCGATGAAGACCGCAGGTATCGGCGGCGGCGGCGAAGTTTTTGACAGCAAAGTTGGTTTCCCCGGCGAGGTACATGTGCCAAATATTACCCCCTATAACTTGAAAAGCTGGACAGACGGCGAACTGTTCCGCGCCATTACTACCGGCGAGCGGAAAGATGGTTCGGCAATTTTTCCGCTGATGCCCTGGCCATATTACTCAAAAATGAGCCGTGAAGACGTTTACGCCATCATTGCCTATATCCGTACGCTAAAGCCGGTAAATACAACTTATGAGAAAGCGAAACTTAACTTTCCGTTGAATATTCTTGTGCATACCATGCCGGATAAAGCGGCGCTCGGCACCGTACCGCCTGCATCCGATACCGTTAAATATGGCGAATATATTTGCACCATGGCCGGTTGTATCGAATGTCATTCAAAAAGCAGCAGCGGCAAAATAACCCCGGGGATGGAGTTTGCCGGCGGCCACGAATACCTGATCAATGGTATTGTGCTGCGTTCGTCCAATATCACGCCCGACAAGGCAACCGGTATCGGCGCGATGAAAGAATCTGATTTTGTAGATATTTTTAAATCGTTTAAAGATCCGGCAAAGGCAGATTCTGTGCAACACGGCGGTTACCAAACCATTATGCCCTGGTATGACTATGCCGGGATGACTGAAACCGATTTGAAGGCAATTTATAAATACCTTAAAACGGTAAAACCAGTGAAGAATAAGGTGGTAACCTTCTATCAATACAATAAAGACTAAAGCCAATAATTTTTTAGATGGACGTAAAGCTTAAGGTGATTTTAGTAAGCCCACCGCCCGGGATCGATTTTGGCCTGCAAAAGGGATCAGGATCAAATTACGAAACCATCCAAAAACAGCGCTCAGCGGCGCACGACCTGTGTTTTGAACTCAACGTGGAAGTTAAAGGGCACCGGCAAAAAGATCATGTGCCGGATTTTAAGGGGCCTTTTGTCCAGGGGCCGGTTAATGGCAGGTTTATTTATATCGACATAGGATCGCTTGCGGGCCAGGCAGAGCAGTTGGCATGGCGGCTTAAAATACCGCTGGCTGGGATAACCTGGGCGATGCTGGACCAAATTAAATCGGATGGTACGGGATACCTTGAAACGCCAGTTCCCGGCACGCACAAAAACGGCGGCCCGAATTGTGCTACGGTTAAGCCATTTGACGGGTGGGTTGTGAAAGCCACATAGACTGAACAAAATTCTTTTTGCGGTTAATTCAGACTCAAAATTGTAACTTAGTAATTATTTTGCTTGAAATGGTATACCCATTTTTTAGATTTTTTTATATGATCCATAAGACTATTGTTCCAAAAAACCGAGAAATAAAGCTGTCCTTTACACTGCCCGAAGATTATGTCGGAGAGGAAGTGGAGGTTATTGCGTTTATCAAGAAGGACGGCTTGCCACAATCACAACAAAATAAATTAGGATCACCGGCTCTTCCCGGTCGTGCACTTACCAATCAGGAGTTTATGGACTGGATTGGGCAAAGTGAAGCAATGGCAACGGTTTCACTGGAAGAAGCAAAACAAAGATGGGCAACCAAACGCAATCAGCTACAGAAACTTATAAAGTAAGGCTTTCAGAGAATGCCCTTAAAAACATTGATGAAATAGCGGAATACATAGCCGTTATCAATGACCAACCTGGAAATGCAATCAAGGTCGGTGATTCATTTTATGAATCTTTAGATCGGATCAAAAAACGTCCTTTCGCTTACAAGGAGTGCCCACTAATACCGACAAAATCAAAAATGTATCGCCAAAAGGCCTGCTTTAAATGGAATATCGTTTATAGAGTTACCGGTTTGGAGATAGTTATCCTTGGGATTATTCATTCCGCCAGGAAGCCATCTAAGATAAAAGCGCTACGACGGATCAAATAGCTGCGCTTACCGTTTAATGTAAATAGTGCACCTGCCTCGCGTTTTCGCCTTTCGGACTTTCCAACTTTCGGACTTTTTTCCTACCTTTGCCGCTCCAAAAGCGGGCGCATTTGCCTGTTTGCTGTTTAAGTTTAAATTACCCGTAAAAGATGAATATTTCGCAGGAAAAAACCGGTAACCTCAGCGCTATCGTAAAGATCAATATCAACCCCGAAGATTATCAGCCCCGCGTTGATAAAGCCATAAAAGATCATGCAAAAAAAGCCAAAATTCCTGGCTTCCGTCCCGGTATGGTGCCTCCTTCACACATCAAAAAAATGTATGGAAAGAGCATCCTGGTTGATGAGATCAACAACCTGTTATCGGACACGCTGAACAAATATATCGACGAGGAAAAACTGCAGGTTTTAGGCCAGCCGCTGCCAAAAACGGACGAGCACAGGCACTATAACTGGGATTTTACCGACGATTTTGAATTTGATTACGAGCTTGGCCTGGCTCCTGATTTCAACGCGGACTTTTCAACCGACGATAAACTCACCCAGTATGTTATCAAAGTTGACGAAGAGGTATTGGCCGAGCGGATCAAAAACCTGCGCAAAGGTTATGGCAAAATGACAAATCCTGACGTATCGGCAGAGGATGATGTACTTTATTCGGAATTAGTGCAGCTTTCGCCGGATGGTTCTGTTTTTGAGGATGGGATAAGCAATACCACGTCGGTACGTTTGGACCAGATCAAAGACGAAGCGATAAAAGCTTCGCTGACCGGTTTGAAAAAAGGCGACGAGCTTACGCTGGATATTCAGAAAGCATTTAACAATGATGCGGCCAAGGTTGCGGGTTTGTTAAAGATTGATGAAGTAACAGCGGCAGATCTTAAATCTAATTTCCGTTTAACCGTAAAAAATGTTAACCGGCTGGAGGAAAGCGATCTGAACCAGGAGTTCTTTGATAAATTATTTGGAGAGGGAGAAGTGACTACCGAGGAGGAATTCAGGCAGCGCATTACAGGCGAAATTGAAGCGATGATGGCCCAGGACTCCGACCGCAAATTGCAGGAAGATATCTATAAATACACATTAGATAAAGTTCAATTTGATCTGCCGAACGATTTCCTGAAACGCTGGCTGCAATCAAACGACCAGAAGATGACGGCCGAAGACCTTGAAGGAGGCTATAACGAATTTGCACAAAACCTGAAATGGACGCTGATTGTGAATAAGATCATCACTGATCATAAAATTGAGGTAGCCTACGAGGATGTTTTTGAAACCGCCAAGTTCCGCCTTGGTCAGCAGTTCAGGATGTACAGCCAATTACCTTTAAGCGAGGAACAGTTGGGGCAATACACCGTGCAGTACCTGCAAAACAAGGAAAACGCTAACAAAATATTCGACGAGGTGAAAGCGCTGAAAGTATTCAGCTATATCAAAAGCGTAGTTACATTGGAACCGAAGGAAATTACTTATACGGAGTTTCAGAAGGCGTTCTAATTGTAGTCCGAAAGTCGGGAAAGTCCGCAAGTCCGAAAGATGCATTGGGTTTGCAGCTGTTAGTTTTGCTTTGTTGCGCAATCCATTTAAGGGAGCTGTTTACGAAAGTCAGGACAATCTATCTTTCGGACTTTCCGACTTGCGGACTTCCGGACTCCCCCAATAAAATTACTTTATCCCAACTTTCTGGTATAAATAGTATTTAAGTAAACTTTATATTTATCGCGGTGATATACCGCATCTTAAAAAAAAATACCATGAGTAGTAATATTGATAAAAACGAATTCAGGAAATACGCTGTAAAACATCATCGTATCAACAGCATTTATGTAGATAAATTTATTTCGGGCGTTGATAAAGCAACGCTGCCAACCGGCATGACGCCTTATATTATTGAGGAACGCCAGTTGAACGTTGCCCAGATGGACGTGTTCTCGCGCCTGATGATGGACCGCATTATTTTTCTGGGCGATGCCATTTATGAAAATATTGCAAACATTATCCAGGCGCAATTGCTTTTCCTGCAATCGGCTGATAACAAACGTGATATACAAATTTATATCAACTCTCCGGGCGGATCGGTTTATGCCGGTTTGGGGATATATGATACCATGCAATTTATTTCGAACGACGTGGCGACTATTTGTACGGGTATGGCGGCATCAATGGCAGCCGTGTTGTTATGCGCAGGCACTGCCGGTAAAAGGGCAGCGTTGCCGCATGCAAGGGTAATGATCCACCAGCCATCAGGCGGTGCGCAGGGCCAGCAGTCGGATATCGAGATCACTTATCACGAGATCACCAAGCTGAAAAAAGAACTGTACCAGATCATTGCCGATCATAGCGGTGCGCCATTTGAAAAAGTTTGGGATGCATCTGATCGCGACCACTGGATGATCGCCGAAGAGGCCAAGGAGTTTGGGATGGTAGATGAGATTTTGCGTGGTACTAAGAACAAGAAGTAATAGCGCCGATGGGTGTTTCAGCGCGGGCCCGGATTTTGGCCCGAACTGAAACAAATACACCCATCTATACGTATTATAAAGATTATCTGAATATTTTTTTAGCTACCGGAGTTTCGGACTTAACCTTGTTTCGGAGTTTAAAAAAGATTTATTATTTTTGATTAACAATTTATAAACAATGAATAAAAACAGCAAGGAAATCAGGTGTTCGTTCTGCGGAGCCGGTAAACAGGATTCCCTGATGCTGATAGCCGGGTTGGATGCACATATCTGCGATAAATGTGTTAACCAGGCTAACGAAATTTTAGCCGAAGAGCTGAAGGTGCGCAAGGTGAAAACCTCGCCCCAGGTGCCAGCCATTTTAAAACCTGCCGAAATCAAGGGTCACCTTGATCAATACGTTATCGGCCAGGATGATGCCAAAAAGATTCTTTCAGTAGCCGTTTACAACCACTACAAACGCCTTAACCAGCGCATCGATAAGGATGAGGTGGAGATTGAAAAGTCAAACATCATCATGGTGGGCGAAACCGGTACCGGTAAAACGCTGCTGGCCAAAACGCTTGCCAAAGTATTAAATGTACCATTCTGCATCTGCGATGCTACTGTTTTAACCGAAGCAGGCTATGTGGGCGAGGATGTTGAAAGCATATTAACCCGCCTGCTGCAGTCGGCTGATTATGATGTGGCTACTGCTGAGCGTGGCATAGTGTATATTGATGAAGTAGACAAAATCGCCCGCAAAAGCGACAACGCCTCCATCACCCGTGATGTTTCCGGCGAAGGCGTTCAGCAGGCATTATTGAAAATATTGGAAGGTACTCTGGTGAATGTTCCGCCGCAAGGGGGCCGCAAGCACCCGGACCAGAAGATGATCACCGTAAATACCAACAACATCCTGTTTATATGCGGTGGTGCGTTTGATGGTATCGAAAGAAAGATAGCCAGCCGCCTGCGCACACAAACGGTGGGCTATAAGCTGAAACGTGATGACGGCGAGGTGGATATGAAGAACCTGTACAAGTACATCACCCCGCAGGATTTAAAATCGTTTGGCCTGATTCCGGAATTGATCGGCCGTTTGCCCATACTCACCTACCTGAATCCGTTGGATAGGGAAGCGCTGCATAATATTTTAACCGAGCCTAAAAACTCGCTGCTTAAACAATACAAAAAGTTGTTTGAGTACGAAGGGGTAAAGCTGGAATTTGAAGACGATGTGCTCGATTTTATTGTCGACAAAGCGGTCGAGTTTAAATTAGGCGCGCGTGGCTTGCGCTCCATTTGCGAAGCCATCATGATCGATGCGATGTTTGAGTTCCCATCCAAAAAAGATGTGAAGCGCTTGACCGTTACATTGGATTACGCGCACGAGAAATTTGAAAAATCTGATCTCAAAAAGTTAAAGGTAGCTTAACAGAAAGCACAAGCCAGATATTTATATTTGTATGCAAGCCCTGGTTAACGCCGGGGTTTGTTGTATAATAACATTCCCCCGACAACCAAAATTACGAATACCATGAACGAACAACTGGACATCAAGAAAGACGAACAACTGCCAAAAACCAAAAGTGAGCTAAAGGAAACAAATTCAGCTATAACCTCAGGCCTGAAAACCAAAGAGGCCATCGTAACCAACTGGCTCCCCCGCTATACCGGGCGAAACCTTTCGGATTTTGGCGAGTACATTATCCTTACTAATTTTTCAAAATACATCCAGTTGTTTTCTGAATGGAACAACAATGCGCCTATCGTTGGGCTTGATAAGCCTATGCAAAGTGTAACAGCGGAAGGGATTACCATTATTAATTTCGGCATGGGGAGCTCTGTCGCAGCTACCATCATGGACCTTTTGACCGCTGTGCGCCCCAAAGCAGTAATTTTTTTGGGAAAATGCGGTGGTCTTAAAAAGAAAAATAAGGTTGGTGACCTGATATTACCGATAGCGGCGATCAGGGGAGAGGGAACCTCAAATGATTATCTCCCCGCAGAAGTACCTGCTCTCCCGGCGTTTGCTTTACAGAAGGCTATCTCCACTACCATACGCGACTTTGGCCGCGATTACTGGACAGGCACCTGCTACACAACCAACCGCCGTGTTTGGGAACATGATAAGGAGTTTAAACGTTACCTTAAAAAACTAAGGGCAATGGCCATCGACATGGAGACTGCTACTATTTTTACCACAGGCTTTGCCAACAAGATACCGGCGGGTGCGTTATTACTGGTTTCGGACCAGCCAATGATTCCCGAAGGTGTTAAAACAGCGGAAAGCGACTCGAACGTTACGGAGCAATATGTGCAAACACATTTGAAGATCGGTATTGAATCGTTGAAACAATTGATCAACAACGGGTTGACGGTTAAGCATTTGATTTTTTAGTTGATTAGGTTGGATTGAGTTGATTAAGTTGGACCCGACAGCTATCGGGTGAGTTGACCAGGAAGTGGGTTTCCTGTAAACTGATCGTACCTAAACTTAATCAACTCAATCAACTACTCACTTAATCAACTTTCCCCATAAAATGTCAATTCAGAAAGGTAATTTTGGGCCATGTGGTACAACAATATACTCGAGACGATAGGTAATACCCCGCTGGTTAAACTGAATAAAATAGCTAAAGATATTCCGGCTACGGTTTTGGCTAAAATAGAAACCACCAACCCAGGAAATTCTATCAAGGACCGTATGGCCCTCAAGATGATCGAGGATGCGGAGAAAAGCGGCAAACTGAAACCGGGCGGTACTATTATCGAGGGTACTTCCGGCAATACCGGTATGGGCCTGGCGATAGCAGCCGTGATAAAAGGCTACAAGTGTATTTTTACCAGCACCGATAAGCAATCCAAAGAGAAATTTGACGCCCTTCGCGCATTCGGCGCCGAGGTAATCGTTTGCCCGACTAACGTCGACCCGGAAGACCCGCGATCTTACTATTCAGTTTCATCTCGACTTGAGCGCGAGGTGCCGAACTCATGGAAGCCTAACCAGTATGATAACCTGTCGAATACCGACGCACACTATGAGCAAACCGGCCCGGAGATTTGGGAACAAACCGAAGGGAAAATCACCCACTTGATCGCCGGCGTAGGCACAGGCGGGACAATATCCGGCATCGCTAAATATCTCAAAGAAAAAAATCCGGCCATTAAAATTCTTGGCATCGATACCTATGGCTCGGTGTTTAAAAAATACAAGGAAACCGGTATCATGGATAAAAATGAGATCTATCCGTATATCACCGAAGGCATTGGCGAAGACTTTTTACCCCAAAATGTAAACTTTGACCTGATCGACCATTTCGAAAAAGTCACCGACAAAGACGCAGCACTGATGACCCGCGAAATAGCCCGCAAAGAAGGGATTTTTGCAGGGAACTCAACCGGCTCGGCAGTTGCCGGCTTGCTGCAGATGAAGCACATGTTTAAGGAAGACGATGTGGTGGTACTCATTTTCCCCGATCATGGCTCACGCTATATGGGCAAAATGTATAACGACGACTGGCTGCGCGACCGCGGATTTTTAAAGGACGAGCGACTTACAGCAAGGGATATTGTTAAAAAGAAAGAAAGGCAGCAAATAGTGACCATAGATTGCGAAAAAACAGTGCTGGAAGCTATCGGCACTATTAAGTCGCTCAATATATCCCAGATCCCGGTTACCCAGGCCGGCATGGTGATCGGTAAGATCACCGAAAGCGACATTTTAAGCTCATTGATCGAAAACCCATCCATCAAATCACAACCGGTAAAAAATATTACCACTGCACCGTTCCCATTTGTTGATCTCAATACTTCGATCGATAAAATTTCAGCGATGATCAATAAGGATAATATTGCGGTATTAGTTGAGGATAACGGCGAGATCGAGATCATCACGCAGTATGATATTATTAACGCGATATCGGCTTAGGGGAGGTGAAAGGCAATCCGCCGTCGCTGAAGCTATGGCGGACGAAGAAGGTGAAAGGTTTTAAATCGGGAGACTTACGAGGTTTCTAAAACTTCGTAAATCTTTGTAAGACAGTTATATCAATCATGAAATACTTATTAACCTGCCTGATCTTACTGCCGCTATTTTCTTTTGGGCAACATCTTAGTAAAGCTGATATCAAAACGTACAGGGACATTATTAGAGGTGCGTTAAATGATAAGACTGGCAAATCTGTTTGTGTTGATAAGGTAGTTCCCGATAAAGCAACGGCGATTGCTGTTGCGGAGCCAATTCTGTTTAAAGTTTACGGAAAAGAACAAATTATCCATGAGCAACCGTATGTGGTTGACTTCGTGGATGGATATTGGATATTGAGTGGGACATTGCCGCAAGGATGGTTAGGAGGAACATTTTTTATTATCATCTCTGCCAAAGACGGAAGAGTGATCAAATTGATACACTACAAATAAATTTTTTGAAGGATTTAATGGTGTAACGCTCACTTACTGCATCCTCTTCCTCGCCAACTCCTTCGTGTACCTGTCATGCAACCCCTGCTTAATGCCTTTCAGTAGAAAAATGGCTGTGCCTTTTTCACGCGCCAGCGGGTTTTCTACCTCGTAAAGTTTCTGGTAGCTGTCCAGCTGAGATTTAAAGCTTTCTATATTGCCGCCGCCCTGGTCGTCAACATAAATAAGGTAATCGCAATTAAAATCATCAGGCGCCCAAAGCGTAAAGCTGCTGTTGAGCGAAATAACATCCGGGTAATGATATTGCTGGCGATAATGGTGCAGTGCGCCGGCTTCGCCGTAGTTGTCGGCATAGATTTCGGTGTGCTTTTGCTGTTCGGGAGTTAGGCTGTTCCAAACTTTTGCCACGTCGGCAGCCATTTCGTCCCACCCCAGCATGTCGGCGTAATCCTGCGTGGTAGCATGCACTTTATGGTCTTCCCAGGTAACGGCAAATCTTAGCGCAGTGGTATGATCATGCATATAGTTGAAAAGGTTTAAGGTAGTATTGAAAGGGAAAATTGGCAACACCAGCGGAAATAAAATAAGGTTTGGCAGGGTGAAGATGGCTATAGTTACCCCGCGCAATGTATAACCGCTGGCTTTCAACCACCGCTCAAATCCAAAACCGCCTGCCGCAAACAACATCGGGAAAGCGCCGAACAGGTAATAAGGCTTACCGTGCATGAACAATAAAAAGGCAAATATCAGCACAAACGCATAGGCGAGGAACTGGAATTTATGCAGCCGGAATGAAAATAAAAGGAAAATAAAGCCCGTAAGCCAAACAAACAAAGCGATGCCGTTAACCAGTAGTTCCTGTTTTATAAAATCGGAGGGTTTAAGGTAGTCGAGCTGCTCTTGCTGCAGCTCGTTCATGTGGTTTATAACCGGCAGATGGTGCTGTAATTGCCAGATAATATTGGGCAGCCAGATCAAAACGGCCACCACCGCTGCTCCGATAATATGTTTGCTGTACAGCATTTTACGCTGCTTGCTGATGAGTATGCCGAACAACAGCGAAAAGGTAAAAAAGGCCATGGAGTACTTGGTGAGCATGCCGAAGCCCACCGTCAGACCCAAAAAGTACAGATATTTAATTGACGACGTATTGCTGTACCGCACGAGCAGCCAAACCGCCAGTACCCACCACAATTGATCGAATACCACCGGCTGAAATAAATAATCGCTGGCGGCAAAGGCTGGGGAGAAGATGAGCGCCAGGCAGGCTAGTGCAATGGCAAAACGTTTGCCGCCAAGCTCAAGGGTAATGAGTCCGGTGAGCCAGATGATGAGACCGCCGGCAATAGTTGGAAATATCCTGGCTGCAAAAACGGAGTTCCCAAACAAGGTGATGCTGATCTTTGCCAGCAGCGCAATAAAAGGAGGGACCTCCTTATAGCCCCAGGCCATATGATCGGCCAAAACCAGGTGCAAAAATTCGTCGCGGTGAAAACCGAAATGAGAAATTGCCAGTAAGTTGAGGCCAATTTTGATAAAAACAAAGATCAGGATGAAGACAGAGTAAGACGATCTCCTGTTTTTATAAACCATTTATAATCGCGTTTGCGATAAAGGTAGTTATTTGAAGGCGAAAGGTGAAAGGTGAAAGGTTTAATGCAATGCTCTTCTACCTTTTACCTTTCGCCTTTCACCTTTCACCTCTCCTATATCCGTTTGATATTTGCGCCGAGCGCGATCAGTCGTTTGTCGATGTACTGGTAACCGCGTTCTATTTGCTCGATGTTGTATATGGTTGATTTGCCTTTGGCCGATAATGCAGCGATCAGCAATGCAACGCCGGCGCGGATATCAGGGGAGGTCATCGAGATGCCTCGTAGTTGTACTTGTTTATCCAGCCCAATAACTGTTGCCCGGTGCGGATCGCACAAAATAACCTGCGCGCCCATATCCAGCAGTTTATCTACAAAAAACAGCCTGCTTTCAAACATTTTTTGATGGATGAGCACTGAACCCTTTGCCTGCGTAGCAACAACCAGGCAGATACTCAACAAATCTGGCGTGAAGCCTGGCCATGGCGCATCAGCAATGGTCATGATCGAACCGTCGATAAAGGTCTCGATCTCGTAATGTTTTTGGGCCGGGATATAAATATCGTCGCCTCTCAACTCCATCTGTATGCCCAATCGCTTGAACACATCGGGGATCATCCCCAGTTCCTTGTATTGAACATCTTTTATGGTGATTTCCGATTCCGTCATAGCGGCCAAACCGATAAATGAACCGATCTCTATCATATCCGGCAACAGGCGATGTTCGGTACCCCCAAGTTTTTCTACACCTTCAATAGTAAGCAGGTTGGATCCGATGCCACTGATCCTGGCGCCCATGCGGTTCAGCATTTTGCACAATTGCTGCAAATAGGGCTCACAGGCTGCGTTGTACAGGGTTGTTGTGCCTTTAGCCAGCACCGCCGCCATCACAATATTGGCCGTGCCGGTAACCGAAGCCTCATCCAGCAAAATATACGTGCCTTTAAGGTTCGATGCATCGACATTAAAGAAGCCATCGGCAGGGTCATAATTAAATTGTGCGCCAAGTTTTTCGAAACCCAGGAAATGGGTATCCAACCGCCGGCGACCGATTTTGTCCCCGCCAGGTTTCGGTATGGATGCTTTGCCAAATCGCGCCAGCAAAGGGCCTACGATCATGATCGACCCTCTCAGGCCACCGCCCTTTTCCTTAAAAGCATCTGACTTAAAGAAATCAAGATGGATGGTTTTTGCCTGGAAGCTATAAGTATCGGGCCCAAGTTTTTCTACGTTAACACCCAGGTCGCCCAGTAACTCTATCAGTTTATTAACATCCTTTATGTCGGGAATATTGCTGATAGTAACCTTTTCATCCGTCAAAAGGACGGCCGAAAGTACCTGTAAAGCCTCGTTTTTTGCACCCTGGGGTATAATTTCGCCCTTTAATGGGGTACCGCCTATTATTTCAAATGCGTTATTCATTTTTGTTCATGGTTCATGGTTATAGTTCATGGTAAAAAAGCAGATAGTTAATAGCCCCCGTTTTCTGGCTATGAACTATGAACCATGAACTATAAGCCAATTAATACTTCTTAGGTCCGCCGTTGTTGCGGTTACGGTTTTGATTGTTGTTGTTATTGTTGCTGCGGCCGCGATTTTGATTGTTGTTGTTATTGTTGTTTCGCGGGTTGTTGTTATTGTTCCTGCCCCGGTTATTTTGGTTGCTGGGTGGTGTGCGAAATTCAACCTTATTCAAATTGATGTTTTCTTCAAGTTTCAATTGGCCGCCAGACATGGCATACAAGTCGGACAAAATCATCTCATCAGCAACCGAATCCTTGTTCCATTGCACATAAGCCATCTTCATAAAGTTGGCTATTGATTGCACCATGTGGCGCTTGCGCTCGGGTTCCTCAATGCTCTTCGCTTTTTCCATCATCAGCTCAATGGTTTTGCCATAGTGTTTATACCTGATGCGTTGGTGTGGATATTTCAGCGGATCAGGCTTAAAATGAATGGCTTCCGGTGACGGTTTTGGATAGGGGGAATCTACGTCGATCTCAAAATTCGAGATGATATGCAGGTGGTCCCACAGTTTATGCTTAAAGTCGGCTACGTCGCGTAAATGTGGGTTTAAAAACCCCATCAGGTCTATTACCACCTGTGCGTAACGGTTACGTTCTTCTCTAGTGGGCAGCGCGGTAATATATTTAACCATATTTTGCACGTTGCGGCCATACTCGCTGAGGATAAGTTTATTCCTGGTGGAGTTATAATCAAATTGTTCGGGCATAGTTATTTATGCTAAGAAATTAATATTTTAATGAAATTTTAAAATTAGCGCAGACTATTGTCCCGGGATTTATTGGGAAACAGAGGCTAAAGTTGAGTTTACCTTTGTAATGAAGTAACGCAAATATAACCTTAATGTGTTAAAGTGCAAATTGTTTTTTGTAGTCCGGAAGTCGGGGAGTCCGAAAGTCCGAAAGACAGAAGATAGAAGGTCCCGAGGTTTTGGAGACGCGAAACACCACGAGCCTAACCAATAGATAGTCATCTTTCGGACTTTCGGACTTCCCGACTTTCGGACTAAATCTCTATTTTCGCCACATGCTCAGAATAAATAAAGTAGACATTTACCGGTTCAGTATTCCTATGGTGCCTTTTACCATCGCAACGGGCACGATGGATCATGCACAAAATGTTTTTATCCGGGTGCATACGGATGGAGGGTTTTACGGGGTGGGGGAGTGCTCGGCATTCCCGATGATCGTAGGCGAAACACAGGATACTTGTTTAATATTGGCCCGCGAGTTTGCAAAACTATGGGCTGGGAAGGACGCTCTGGATATTTCAGCGCGCTTGCAGCAACTGCATGATTTTATCGCCGGTAACAGCACGATAAAAAGCGCATTCGATATGGCCTTGCACGATATTGCAGCCAAAAACGCCGGATTGCCCCTTTACAAATTCCTGGGCGGACAAAAAAGAGTAGTTGAGTCGGATATTACCGTTGGTATTGCTTCTGCGGAAGATATGGCTGCTAAGGCAGCGGAATTTAAGCGTTCGGGCGCCAATTTTTTGAAAGTTAAATTGGGCAAAAATGCGTTGGATGATATTGAAAGGGTTAAACAAATTCGGGAAGCGACAGGAAACGAATTAAAAATACGCATCGATGCAAACCAGGGCTGGAGTTTTGAGGATGCCGTGCTTGCACTTGCGGCGATGGGTAAGTACGATATAGAATTTTGTGAGCAGCCGATGCGGTCGTGGTTTGATGACCGGCTGCCAGAGTTGATGAAACTTTCCCCGGTAAAAATTATGGCGGACGAAAGTGTATACAATCACCATGACGCCCGGAAGCAGATCAATAGCGGTTCGTCCCATTATATCAATATAAAGCTGGCAAAGTCCGGTGGGATTTATGAAGCTAAAAAAATACATGACCTTGCGGCCGAAAAAGGAATTGCATGCATGATGGGCGGAATGCTGGAGAGCCGCATTGCTCTAAGCGCCAAGCTGCATTTTGTTTATTCCAGCCCGAATGTTAAGTTTTACGATATGGATACCTGTATGCTGGGCCACCTGGAGGACCCGTGCGTCGGCGGTGTTTCCTTTGACGCATATAAACTCAGTATCAGTGATGAACCAGGGATTGGCGCAGACGCAGATGAGACATTTTTATCGAAATGTGAAAGGATAGCCGTTTGACATAACAAAATCGGTCATCGGGGCTGTAGCGGCCCCTGATGATAGACATCAAACTAATCCCTGGTCTCCAACATCTTCCTTTCTTCCTTATAAATGAGTTATTTTGGTCGAAACGTCAGTTGCAGCTTCTTTCGGACTTCCGGACTTTACTGACTTTCGGACTAATCACTCACTTAGCCGAAAGTTCAGCAAAATACTTATGGAACAGAGGTATGGTTTCAATGCCCTTGTAATAATTAAAGATATCGTATTTTTCATTAGGGGAGTGCAGTGCATCGCTGTCTAACCCAAACCCCATCAAAACAGTTTTTATACCCAACTCAGCTTCAAACAGGGCGACGATAGGTATACTGCCCCCGCCACGAGTTGGTATTGGCTCTTTACCAAATGATTCGGCGATGGCTTTTTGTGCCGCCCGGTAAGCGACGCTATCGGTTGGCGTAACAACGGGCTCGCCACCGTGATGTGGAGTAACCTTTACTTTTATTGATTTTGGTGCGATCTTTTGAAAATGAGCCGTAAACAAAGCCGTAATGGCGTCAGAATGCTGGTTGGGCACTAATCGCATTGAAATTTTAGCATGCGCCTTTGATGGAAGCACAGTTTTTGCGCCTTCGCCGGTATAACCACCCCAAATGCCGTTAACTTCAAGCGTTGGGCGCGTACCGGTGCGCTCGAAGGTAGTGTAACCCTTTTCGCCCCATAGTTCCTCTACACCCAGATCTGTTTTGTATTCGGCTTCATTATAAGGCGCATTATTAAGTGCTTTACGTTCGGCATCGGTCAGGTTAATAACGTCGTCATAAAAACCAGGGATGGTGATATGATTGTTGTCATCATGCAATGAGGCGATCATCTTTGCCAGGATGGTAGCCGGGTTTGCAACTGCCCCGCCATAAACGCCGGAATGCAGGTCGCGGTTCGGGCCGGTCACTTCAACTTCCAGGTAGGATAAGCCGCGCAGGCCTGTTTCGAGCGAAGGGTCCTCCATACTGATCATCGAGGTGTCCGAAATGAGCACGACATCGGCCTTTAGTTTTTCCTTGTTTGCTTTCACGAAGATGCTGAGGTTCGAAGAGCCAACCTCCTCTTCGCCCTCTATCATAAACTTTATATTGCACGGCAGCGTACCGGTTTGCATCATCAGTTCAAATGCCTTAACATGCATATAAAACTGACCTTTGTCATCGCAGGCACCGCGGGCGTATATTTTCCCATCCCGAACAGTTGGTTCAAATGGAGGGGTATTCCACAATTCTAAAGGATCAGCAGGCTGCACATCATAATGGCCATAAACCAATACAGTCGGCTTTGAGGGATCGAAGATCTTTTCACCGTATACTATCGGGTTCCCGGCTGTCGGGCAAATTTCGACGTTGTTGGCACCGGCATCGGTAAGCTTTTTTGCTACAAATTCGGCGGTATCGAGAAGGTCCTGTTTGTACTTTGGATCAGCGCTTACCGAGGGAAAGCGCAGTAATTCGAACAATTCATCTAATAAACGTTGTTTGTTTTTATCAACGTAATTCTTAATGGAATCCATGGTAATTAATTTGACGCAAATATAGGGTTTGTTCGCATGAAATCAGGAGGCCGGTTAATCAAAGGGCGGAAACTTTCGGGTTAAAAGCAACCTGCATGGCGCACAGCCTATATTAGAGGACAGTAAGGGCAAAAAAAAATGATCTGCCCGGTAAGAGCAGATCACTTTCCTTATTTCGAAGTCTATAATTAATTAGTTAAGATCAGCAGAACCAACGTCCTTCTTATCGCCAAGGTCAGCAGAGCCAACATCTTTCTTGTCGCTAAGATCAGCAGAACCAACATCTTTCTTATCACCTAAGTCAGCAGAACCAACATCTTTCTTGTCACCAAGGTCAGCAGAACCAACGTCTTTCTTGTCGCCTAAGTCAGCGGAGCCAACATCTTTCTTATCACCTAAGTCAGCGGAGCCAACATCTTTCTTATCACCTAGGTCAGCGGAGCCAACGTCTTTCTTATCACCTAAGTCAGCGGAACCAACATCTTTCTTATCGTTAAGGTCAGCACTACCAACATCTTTCTTGTCACTTAAATCAGCAGAACCAACATCTTTCTTGTCGCCTAAATCAGCACTGCCAACATCTTTCTTGTCGGTCAGGTCAGCACTACCAACGTCTTTCTTGTCGGTAACGCTTGTAGGATTTTTCACAGTTGCCTGTGCATAAACTGCAGTTGACAATCCCGCCACACTTAAAAACAACGCTGCAGATAGTAGTATCTTTTTCATATTCAGTTATTAGAGATTAGCTTTATTTTTTTTATTTTTTTTTGTTTACCTGTACCTTTTTGTCAGCCTTTCACGTAAAAGCCGCTTGTTAAATACCGCCCTAAGGTTTTGAAATGCAAAAATTGCCGATCGAAACAACGACTGAAAAAGACACATGTCCAGTTGAACAGGCGTTTATTTTTCAAAATTTTCACAATTAAAAAACCAAGAAAGAACGAAGCCAACGGGCTCAATTTGTTCGGTATATAGCTTGAAGTCAGGTAGTTACGACAAGATTTAACGGTGCAAAAAATCCTGGAACTTAAAAAACCTTCCAGCGAAACCTATTTTGAACTTGCTAAATCTGATTAACTTTCGTTATTCAATAATTCATCAGCTCCAAAAGTAAACAATTTATTTCATATAAACCAAATAAAATTGTCTAATAAATTAAAAATTGCTTTATATATAATTTTATATAATTTATGGAATGTCAAACGGAGGTATAACTTTATCTTTTAGTTGAACGTAAAAAGGTTTGAATGAAGAAGCTTTTCATAATTATTTTTCTAGCCGCACTTGGATTACCTGCGATGGCGTTAACCTTATCGGGTGAGCCAGGGCAGGATACCACTGAGATCATTAAGCTCAACAAGCAGGGTTTTGATAGCCGTTTAACTAACCCCCAACAAACGCTCAGTTGCGCAACAAGGGCAATGGCCCTGGCAAAAAGTGCCGGATATAAAAATGGTATGGGTGAATCCCTCCGTGTTATGGGGGTGGGTTACTATTATTTAAATAGAACTAAAGATGCAATAGACAGTTATTTAGCAGCCCTGGAATATTTTAAGCAGGCCGGCAATTTACGTGGGGAAGGCAACGTTTATAATAACATAGGCAATTTATATCGCGACAATGATTACGAAGCCTCGCTTGAGTATTTAAACAAATCACTGAAGATCGCGCAAAAATTATCCGATGTGCAACTGATGGCCAAGTTGTACATGAATATCGGAACTGTTTATTACCGTAAAAACAGCTACAACCAGGCGCTTAATTATTATGATAAGAGTAATGCGCTTTTTATCCCATTGAAGGATTCGGCCAATCTTATACAATGTTTGCAGAACAGGGGCGTGGTTTACTACAACCTAAACCAATTTGCGACAGCCGAAAAATTGCTTAGTGAAGCAAATAAAGAAGCAAAGAAACTAGACTTAAATGAACCAATAGCCAGCATAGACCTAACGCTGGCTGCTTTATATATAGCTGAAAACAAGTTCGACGACGCCGCTAAAACGGTTCAGGAAGGAGAGGCTTTTTCAGAGATCATCAAAGACGAAAAAATAACTTCCGACTTTAAATATACGAGCTATCAACTGGAGTTAAAACGTAAAAATTACCAAGGTGCTGTTAATACGCTTTACGAAATTTACCATAAGGATAGTACTGCGTTGAAACAAAATACTTCAAACGAAATCATATTAATACAGGAGCATTTCAGGCAGCAGGCGAAACAGAAAGAAAATGAAATTTTGTTGCAGCGTCAGAATTATGATCGCGTGAAATTTTGGGGTGTGACTATCGTTGCTGGCTTGCTGTTGGTATTGGTGGGCTTATTGATCAGTAACGTAAAGCGCAAAGCAAACACGAACGTTCAGTTAACCAATCTTAATGCGGAAGTGTCCAGGCAAAAGGATAATCTCGACCGCATCAACCATCACCTGGAGGAAATAATAGACGAAAGAACCAAGGACCTCCAGGTAAAAAACAAAAAACTCTCGGAGTATTCATCGTACCTGTCGCACCAAATCCGCGGCCCTATCGCTACGCTTAAAGGATTGCTCAACCTGGAAAAGGAACATTTGGTTGACCAACGTGAGTGTATACGAATGATGAATAAGAGTGTGTCGGAGATTGATGATAAGATCATCGAGATGAGCGATATGCTGCACGATCCCGGAAGGACGGGCTTTTAATTGCGGGCGTTCCACGCTTATCCTGTTAACCAGTATTCAATAAATCACATTAATTACGACGGCTAAGGGTTGTACCATAGACATGAATCAGTGCAGGCCAATAGCCATTACGGCCAGTTTGAATGAATTTGAGCCTCGAATAGCCCCAAGTACATGCAATACCAGGCTATCATATGCAGAATAAGCAATTTACGGTGCTTACGATAGCCCTGGGTTTCGAAAGCGAAAGTTTCCGAGCCCGATGTTACATAGTAAGCCACTTCACCCTTGCTTGGTTTAAACCTCGATTCTACAAGATCGATAGCCCTAACCTTTAACTTGGTATCGGGGTCGTGAATAGTTTCGTCGTTGCTGGCCGTTCTCCCCGGCATTGATATCCAATAATTCGACATAACATGCGGATTTATAATACCTGCACTGCAAACATTACTCCAAACAACATCGGGAAGGCAACCAGGCCGCCATTTATGGCTTATACGTTCTAAATAGGTGTTTCTTACAGGAAAAATGAGGCAAAAGCAATCCAGTTGTACTGATCTTTAGTACAAAAGTGTCAATTATATTGAACAAAATAGTCAGGTATTATGCCGGCTCGGGTACTCTGTTCCGCAACTCTTCGTAAAGTAAAATAACTTTGCGCTGCAGATTGGCGATCTCGGCTTCGCGATCCTGGATTTTCTTTTGAGCGATGTTCAGACCGGAAACCTGTGGCTCGGTGTCCTGGATCTCCAGGGAAAGCAAATTCACGACATTGACCTCATAGATATTGGCGATCTGTTCCAGTCGTGATAAGTTGATATCGGTAACGCCGGTTTCTATTTTTGAGAAAGCCGGAATAGAAATTCCCAGGCGATTGGCAACATCTTCCTGGCTCCAGCCACGCTGATGACGCAGGGTGCGGATGTTTGCCCCCACGGATTTGTTCGCTTTTTTCTTGTAAGTGTCGATCATGTTAGAGTTTTTTCAATAATTTATCAATCAGGATTAAAAAAACGTCAAATCCTATGCCACGGTTAATTATTGCGCAAGGGGGTATTTCGACACAATTAAGGAAATGTAACACTGGGGAAAACGGGGAAAAAATTCCACAATTTGTGGGGTAATTTTTTCGTTACACTATAATATTCTTAGTTTGGCGAATTTCAATAAAAGTTGTTTCTGACCTATTTCTTTAAAGAAAATAGTGGCCTTGATGTCCGGTTTGGCGCCTTCAAGGCTTAAAACCTTGCCAAAACCAAAGCGCTCGTGCTCAACTTCCATACCAACTTGCAGGTTTGAAGTATCAGAAGGTGCAAATCCCGCTGTAGGTACGTGCGCTTTTGCCAAAATCGACGTGGTTTTAACGACAGGTGGTTTAGGTTTAGAAAACGTATCGCCGCGGCTGCTCCAGGTGCTTCGTTCATCATCAAAAAATGAACTATTCCCGGTTACCGGTTTTGCTGTAAAGTCCAATTCCAGGTATCGGGCATCAATTTCATCCAAAAATCGGCTGGGTTCGCAACTGATCAGCGTCCCGAATTTAAAACGTGAGGTGGCATAACTGAGCGTGAGTTTATTTTCGGCGCGGGTAGTCGCCACATAAAATAAACGCCGTTCTTCCTCAAGGTCGCTGCGCGCGTTGAGCGACATTTGCGAGGGGAAGAGGTTTTCCTCCAGACCGACAACATAAACCTGTGGAAATTCAAGGCCCTTTGACGAATGAATGGTCATTAATGATACCGTATCGGCATCCGGGTTATTGTCTTTATCGTCATTGGTTAGCAAGGCGACATCCTGCATAAATACATCCAGGCCTTTTTCTTCAATGTCTTCCCGCTCCGAAAATTCCTTGATGCCATTCAGCAGTTCCTGTATGTTTTCGTAGCGATTCAGGCCTTCAATTGATTTGTCTTCATAAAGGTCCTTTAGTAAGCCTGAATGTTGGGAAATGTGCAATGCCGCATCATAAGCGCTGAGCGTTTTGGTGATCACCTGGAAACTCTGGATCATCGTAGCAAAATTTGCTACTGCTGTTGGGAGGCCGCGGGCATCGGTATATTTAGAAGGGTCGGTAATTACCTCCCAACTTGAAATATTGTTTTGCCCCGCACTAATAATAATTTTATCCACGGTAGTGTCACCAATTCCTCGCCGTGGGTAATTGATCACCCTTTTTAGCGCTTCTTCATCAGCCGGGTTGAATGTAAGCCTGAAATAAGCAATCAGGTCCTTGATCTCCTTACGCTGGTAAAACGACAGGCCGCCATATATTTTGTATGGGGTTCCTTGTTTTCGCAACGCTTCTTCCATTGAGCGGGACTGTGCGTTTGTTCGGTACAGTATTGCGAAGTCGTGCCACTTGAGCCCTTTGCTGGTGCGCTGTTGCAGGATTTCTTCGGCTACCAGCTTGCCCTCTTCATTATCGCTGAAAGCGCGCATTACTTTTATTTTTTCGCCCTCTTCTTTTTCGCTGAAGACCAGTTTTTTCAGTTGCTCCTTGTTGTTGGCGATAATGCTGTTGGCAACGTTTACAATATTTTGGGTAGAACGGTAGTTTTGTTCAAGCTTATAAACCTTCAGGTCTGGGTAATCCTTTTGAAAATTGAGGATGTTTTGAATATTGGCGCCCCTGAAGGCGTAGATACTTTGCGCATCGTCGCCTACCACACAAATGTTTTCGTTTACAGCAGCCAGTTTTTTTACAATAAGATATTGCGAAAAATTAGTGTCCTGGTACTCATCAACCATCAGGTATCTGAACTTGTGCTGGTATTTGTTCAGCACCTCAGCGTGGTTTTTCAGCAACTCGTTAGTTTTAAATAACAGATCGTCAAAATCCATGGCCCCGGCCCGATAACACCGGTTTACGTAGTTTTGATAGATAAGCCCCAACTGCCCTCTTCCGCTGGAAAAATCATCCGCTTGTATCTGCTCGTTTTGCTGGTATTCCTGCCAGCCCACCAGGTTGTTTTTTGCGGCTGATATGCGGTTATGGACAAAATTGGGATTATACAGCTTATCATCCAGGTTCATTTCCTTAAGGATGGCCTTCAGTACACTTTTGCTGTCGTCGGTATCGTAGATGGTGAAATTACTGGGGTAACCGATCTTATCTGCCTCAATCCTTAACAGTTTTGCAAAAACGGAGTGAAAAGTGCCCATCCAGATGTTTTTGGCTTCGGTGCCCACCAGATGGTTGATACGTTCGCGCATCTCGCGGGCGGCCTTGTTGGTGAAAGTGAGCACCAATATATTAAAGGGATCGACCCGGTTGCGTATCAGGTGCGCCACACGGTAGGTGATCACCCGCGTTTTACCCGATCCGGCGCCGGCAATAATCATCACCGGTCCATTTATTTGCCTTACTGCCGCCTGCTGTTCGGGGTTTAAATCCCTTAAATAATCCTGGTCTTTTTCCACTTTGCTGAGAGGGCGAAATTAGGCTTTTGATGTGAGAATAGGAAGAGTGAAAGTCGGAAAAGTCCGGAAGTCGGAAAGTCAGAAAGAAAAAAAGAAGATAAAAAGCAAGCACTGGTTATTCAGCAATCCGGAAGTGCCGACCGTTATTAAATAAATTCAAAAGAAAAACCGCCTATCTAAAAGGTTGCCGCCTGGTCACCTGGTTAGATTGTTCAGGGTAAGTTTTGTAGGCGAGGTAAAAAAATACCATATCGGGAATAGTAATACACAAAATCATCCCCGAATCAAGGTTTGGAAACCGGGAATAAATGTAGTATCCAAATACAAAAAGCCCTGCCAAAGCTAAACTGAGCAATAGCGCGCGGAGTATATAAATTTTAACCATAAATGAGAGTTTGAGTGTATTGCTTATAAGGCAAATGTTGTGCCCCAACTGCTGCCACAAAGTTTAACATAGGTAAGATTTTCTTCGACTATTGGCCCATGAATTTTTTTACGATCAAAGCGTGGTTGTGTTCCTCATCATTAATGGCATACAATAATGTTACCGCTGCATTTTTGACGATAATATCCTTCAACTCCTCAACAGCAGGGTTTTGATCTAATTCCAACAAATACCGGGCTTTAAACTGTTCCCATCTGTCCGGGGCATCACTACTGTGGTACCATTGGCGTAATTCGGTTGAGGGGGCAATTTCCTTGAGCCACAAGTCCAGGTGTGCTGCTTCTTTGCTAACCCCGCGGGGCCATAGCCGGTCAACCAAAATACGAAAGCCCATCCGGTTTTTCGGCGGGGAGGTAAATGCGTCTGATGTTAATGGTGCCCATATATTTTAAATCCGGCAATATCTCAATTTCTGCTAAATCCCAGCTTCTTCAGCCCGTCCTGTATCTCGGGGCAGCCCATAAAGAGTTTCCATATCAGGCCGCTGCGGTAATTTTCTATCATCACCACTATTGGCCCTTCGTCAATCGCCAGGTGGGTTTTGCCATACCAGTTGTGCGACTCGCTAAAGCCATCAGCAAAGCCGTAAGGTCCCCATATTTTATCGCCCAGGTCATAATAAAAATGCTTTAGCGCCTGCATGGAATACTGAGGTGTGTAAGGGAATGATGATAAAGCTGCAGTTGGTTGTATCACCCCGCGATCATCCTCGGGACAGTGGGCCACATAACCTGCAAAGCTGTCGCCGGCGGTTAATCCCCAGCAATTTGCCCCGTAGCCTTTATATTTTTTGGGGTTTTCAATACAATACGCCCGGTTAATGAGCGTGTGATTTTTGGTTTGCTCGGCGTAGTCAACGCCATTATCGTCCTTTAAGCCATTGGGGTTAATTCCCATATATGTGTACTGCTCAAAAAATAACGGACCGCCTTTGTCGTAATTCCCAAGGGGCAGATATAAGCCGTAGTAGGTCTTTCCATTTTTCCAGCCGGAGCCCTTTACCCATGAGTTTTCGTAAAGATCCTTCGAGATGCCATGATTCGGCGAGGATGCAGCAACAATATAGGTGATGAGCGCTTCGTCATAACCGAATACCGGGAAATTCATATCAAAATCATTGTCCGGGCTCCAATGCCAATACAAATGCTTGTCATCGCCCTTGCTATGCCAGTTCCAGTCGGCATCGGCCCACATCTCATTCACCCTGTTCCTGAAGTATTTTTCCAGGGGGGTATTGCCGTTAAAATATTGCCGTGCCGTAAGCAGGCCCATAAAAAGATAAGAAGTTTCAACAAGATCGGCGCCATCGTCCAGCCGGCCGAAAGGGATGGTTTTGCCAGTAGCCCCGTTCATAAAATGCGGATAAATGCCGTGATAGCAATCTGCTTTGATTAAAAAATCCACAATCTTAACCAAGCGTTTGAGTGCTGTGTCGCGGCCAATCCAGCCGCGGTTTACGGCAACAATAGTTGAAAGGATGCCAAAGCCAGTTCCTCCCATTGCGCACGCTTCCGGGCCGAAAGTGCCCTTGCTAAAATTCGGCTGGCCATCGGCCTCGTTAATATAGTCCCAATAATAGTTGGCCTTTACGGTATTATCCCGTTCGCGCGCCATCCCGCTAACCGGGTGGCCAAAATTCCAGAAATAACGAAAGGTTTGCCGTTGTACAATATCCAAAAGGGCGGAGTCGGAGATGTTTTTAACGATGCCCACCGGCGCAATATCATTTTTACCGCTATGAGTTTTAATGAATGATCGTTGAGCCGATGCAGTAATTATAACAAATAGCAATGCCGTTAGAGACAAATAGCGATGCATAGAAAATTAGTTTAAAATTGGTGTGTAAGCGGCGGTTAATTTACCACAAAGTGCGCAAAGAAAATAGCGCTGAGGTCACAAAGTGTTTTTAGTTTGGCTGGCCGGGTTTGAAATAATGTCTGTATTATCCTGATTACTGCGCGCCATATTTTTTTTCACCTCATTCCAAAGGCCATACAATTCATCATTCATCTGCAATGTTAGCCGGATACGTTCTTCCGCCGGCTTTGCCAGCCACAGTTCGAGTTGGATTCTTTTTACGTGATCGGGAGTGTCATTCATCTTTGAGCAAGCCAAAGGTACTTAAACTTAACTTTTTTATCCAGTATTGCAGGTATTCTTTTTGCAGATCGGGAAGCGAAAGCAGGTTTCTAATGTCTTCCAATTGTATCGCCGCCTGCCAGTCTTGTATCCAAATTATTTTTGAAAGGACGAGATCCTCAACAGTTACTATATAAATACTTATCCCATAATAGTCAACTTTTTTTCGTCGCTGAAATTCCAATAACCGATATTCTTCATTTTTGAGCACAATAAAATCTGCTTTAAACCCGGAGGCATGGTCGATGACATTAAATAGACTGTGCCGATTTACAGCATCTTTAACAGCATCTTCACTGCAATAATAGGCGCCATCAAAATTGTTAACGAACCCGGTAATATCATGCAGTTGCAAATAAACTACGAAGTCAATGTCCTTAGTTGCCCTTGGGACGAGATAAAAACCCATAGCAATGCTTCCCGACAACATATACGGAATATCATGCGAATCGAAATACTGGATTATCTTCTTAAAAAAATCAAGCATGGATAAACATAGCTAAAAAGCCCCGGCTTTTATTAAACCAGGGCTTTCTAAATTAATAAATCTTAACTTATGGCTCTAAATCCGAAATCGAAAATCCGAATTCCGAAATCCTTTCGCTTTTCACCTCATTTTGCGTTCCACACATTATTCTTCCTGTCAATATCAGGCAGCTGGTGATCAGGGTCGATCTCTAACGATGTTATTGTCGAGGTTGATGGATAAACAAACGTCCATACGCCACCACGCTGCCAGATGTTCACCGGCAGGTGCAGTACTTCGGTTTTGCCATTGGATTGGGTAACTTTCAAATCAACGGGCATAGCCAGCTTTTCTTTGTTCACCAGGGTGATCTGAGCGCCATCTTCCGGTTTGTCCTTCACGTATTTTACCCCCTGTACGGCCTGGTCAAGCTGCCCGGTAGTAAAGAAAAAGGGCTGGAAAAACCAGTTCAGGTCTTCGCCGCTGGCATCGTTCATGGCGCGGAAAAAGTCGTAGGGCAGGGGATGTTTAAATGCCCAGTGTTTAACATATTCGTTAAAGGCATAGTCGAAACGCTCGGGGCCCAGAACGACGTTGCGCAGGATGTCAAGGCCGAGGGCTGTTTTAAAATAATACTGGCCATATTCGTTTTGCGCTTCAGGGGCAGTCATCAGCGGGTCTTTCTCGCGCTTTAGTAAACCGGTGATCTGGTTAGCCAGCCGGCCCTTGCTGTCAAAATATTCGCCATTATTAAATTTCTCTGTCGAGTACTGGTTGATAAAAGTATTAAAACCTTCATCCATCCACATGTACTTACGCTCGTTGCTGCCAACGATCATCGGGAACCAGTTATGGCCGATCTCGTGCGTAATATCACCCCAAAGCCCGCCATTTTTCAGGTTGCTGAGGCAGAAGATGATGCCCGGGTATTCCATACCCAATGCAACACCCGATACACTCACTGCGGAATTCCACGGGTATTCAAAATATTTATTAGAATAAATTTCGATGCTGTATTTCAGGTACTCGGTTGAGCGTCCCCATGAGTCGTTGCCCGAACTTTCAACCGGATAGGTGCTTTGCGAAATACATTTACGTCCGGAAGGCAGGTTAACCTTTGCAGCATCCCAGATAAATGCCTGTGATGCGGCCCATGAAACGTCGCGGGTGTTCAGCATCTTAAAGTGCCAGGTAAGCATGCTTTCCTTACTAACATGTGCTGCGGCCGTGCCAACTTCGTCAGGCGTAATGATCATAACCGTTTTATCGCTGTTGCGCGCATCTTCCATCCTTTTTTGCTGCGTTTCGGTTAACACTTCTTTGGGGTTTTGCAGATCGCCCGAACCGGCGACAGTCATATTGGCCGGCGCGGTGATGTAATAGTCATAATCGCCGTAGTCGCAGTAAAACTCACCAAGGCCCATATAGGGCAGTGTGTTCCATCCTTCAACATCATCATAAACACACATCCGTGGGTACCATTGGGCCAGCTCATAAACCCAGCCTTGTTTAAATTGTTTACGGCCCATGCGGTCGGCGCCGTAATTTGGTATGGCAAAGCTATAATTTACCTTAACCTGTATTTTTTCGCCTTTGCCTTCCATTGGTTTGTGCAGGCGCACCTGCATCCGCGCGTCAGTAATTACCGGCTCAACGGTATAAGTATCGCCTTTATAAGTTATGGATACCGATTCGATCTTGTAACCGCCTTTGGTAAAACCTTTCACATCAAAACGGTCGCCGCCGATAGGAACGGTAGCTGCGCCGCGGGAATCAGGCCTGAACAGGTTTTGGTCAAGCTGCATCCACAAATAGTCCAGGTTGTCGGGACTGTTATTGGTATAGTTAACGGTTACTTCGCCGGTTATTGTGGTGTCGGGAGTGGCCTCATTTAGCGTTGCTTTTATTTGGTAGTCGGCGCGGTTTTGCCAGTAATGCTGGCCGGGCTGCCCGCTGGCCGAGCGGGTATCGCCGGTAGTAGTTGGCCATGTAATAGCGCCAAAAACGGCATTATGGTCGTACTTTATCGAGTCGGGCTGTGCTTGTGCCGCTGCGCTAAATGACGCGACCATGAATAGTGCTGCTGCACCCAAATAGTTTAGTTTTAGTTTATTCATCTTATTAATGATTTGACTTTTGATGGCGGGATGTTATTTTTTGATCGTAAGACGCCGGTTTTTAGTATTTTGTTACCTGGCGGCGCAAATTAACCAAATAAATTGCGGATTTGATAATTTGTGTTAAGGTTGATACAGGGCGGGAGGTTGATTGAGTTAGATTAAGTTGAATAAGTGGGTAGTTGATTTTAATAATTGGAAATGAAAAACGTATTTTTGTTTGTATGGAACCTCTTTTGATATATCCGGAAAATGCCGAACAATTGAAAACAGTTAAAGCGGTGTTGAAAGCGCTCAAAGTTCATTTTGAACCCTCATCAAATACGCTGCCTCCGCATATTTTAAAAATTGCTGAAAAAAGTATCGAGCAATATAAAAACGGACAAACTATTTCCTTTGAAGAGTTTAAAGAGCGGCATTTTTCTAAAAAATGAGCTTTCGTATAGTAACCACTCCATGGGCGGAGGAAACCTATGTTTTATTAGCTGATCAACTTCGGCAAAGATGGGGTGATAGTTTCGTTATAAAATTTGAAGCGAAAATAGAGAAATGTTTGAAGTCAATATTGATTTCACCATATCTGTATCCTATTGCTGAGGAAAACATGGAATTACGAAAGTGCCTTCTTCATAAGAATTGTTCAATGCTTTACAAAGTGGACGCTGATGTTATTTTAATAGTCTGCTTTTGGGACAATCGGCAGGATCCGATAATAAAGATGTAAACGATATTGCTTCCGAAATTCTAATATTCCCATCTTTCCGCAACAAAGACTTCTATGAATCACCTCGCCAATTCCACCTCGCCATACCTGCTGCAGCATGCCAATAACCCGGTTAACTGGCACCCCTGGGGCAGCGAAGCTTTGCAAAAAGCAAAGGAGGAAAATAAGCTGATCCTGGTGAGCATAGGCTATTCTGCCTGCCACTGGTGCCATGTGATGGAGCATGAAAGTTTTGAGGATGAAAAAGTTGCTGCGGTAATGAACGAATATTTTGTCTGCATAAAAGTAGACAGGGAGGAACGCCCGGACGTAGATCAAATATACATGAGCGCCGTACAATTGATGAGCGGCAGGGGAGGGTGGCCGCTGAATTGCATTTGCCTGCCGGATCAGCGGCCAATTTACGGTGGAACTTATTTCCGCAAAAATGAATGGGTGAGCCTACTATTTAGCGTTGCTGATTTTTATAAAACTAAACCCGATGAGGCGGAAGAATATGCCTATCGCCTCACAGAGGGCATACAGCAATATGAAGCTGTTGGGCTGGTTACCGGGCAGCCTGAATACTCGAAAGAAAAACTTGAACAAATTATCGCGGTTTGGAAGAAATATTTTGATAAAGCTGAAGGCGGCCTTGGTAACGCGCCAAAATTCCCGATGCCGAATAATTGGCAATGCCTGATGAGATACGCACATTTAATGGAGGATGAAAGTGTCGCGGCGCAGGTAAAACTAACACTGCACAAAATGGCTTTCGGGGGTATTTACGATCATATTGGCGGCGGCTTTGCCCGTTACTCGGTTGACGGGCAGTGGCATGTGCCGCATTTTGAAAAGATGCTGTATGATAATGCCCAGCTTCTTAGCCTTTATGCGGATGCCTATACCTGGGACGCGGATCCCCTTTATAAAACTATTGCAGACGAGATCATTGGCTTTATCTTGCGTGAGCTGACCTCACCTGATTTTGGATTTTACTCGGCACTTGATGCAGACAGTGAAGGCAAAGAGGGGAAGTTTTACATTTTTACTAAAGCGGAGATCGAACAAATTTTGGACGAAGAAGCAGAATTATTTTGCATTTATTACCATATCACTAAAGATGGCAACTGGCAGGAAGAAGCTTCCAATGTTTTATTCCGCAGGGAAAAGGATGAGGAGTTAGCGATCAAGATAGGGCTGCCGGTTAACGAAATGTTCGACAAAATAAAAGCTTCACGTCAAAAAGTATTTGAACACCGAAGCCACAGGGTACGGCCCGGGCTGGATAATAAAATACTGGCCTCGTGGAACGGATTGATGCTGAAAGGCCTTTGTGATGCTTATCGTGCCTTTGACAGACCCATGTACCTGGAAACAGCGATAAAAAATGCACAGTTTATTCTAGGTAATTTGATTGATGAACATGGAAGATTGTCGCGTGTGAAAGGTAACCGCATCGCTTTTTTGGATGATTACGCCAACATAGCTGATGCATTCATCGCTTTATATGAAGTTACATTTAATGAAGAATGGCTTTCGCACGCCAAAAAACTGGTTGATATCGCCATCGAACACTACTATGATGCAGAAAACGGTGTTTTCTTTTATACTGCAGATGATGATGAACAATTGATCGCCCGGAAATCGGAGATCATGGACAGCGTTACGCCTGCCTCGAACTCTGTTATGGCGCGAAATCTGAGGAAGCTTGGGTTATTATTTGACAACGACAATTATCATCAAATTTCGGCACAGTTGCTGCAAAATATTGTTCCCCAGGTGGAAAGGTACCCATCGGCTTATTCCAATTGGGTGATGCTTTTGCTGGAAGAAGTTTTTGGGACTTATGAAATTGCAATTACCGGCGATAATTATGAATCCCTCCGCCGGGAATTTGAAAAAAATTATGTTCCGAACAAAATTATCTTGGGCGGTAAAAAAGGAATTTTACCTTTGCTGCAGGATAAGTTTGGTACTGACACTCAAATTTTTATTTGTAAAGATAAAACCTGTGGTTTGCCTGCTCGTTCTGTAAACGATGCATTAAAACAAATTAATAACTTATGACTGCTGATTTTTTGATGGTATGGTTACGCTGATAATTTTAAATCAGACCAATCATCAAAAACAGTTAAATCAACGGTTCAGACAATAAACAATCAATGGAAATCAAACCAAAACACGTAGTGTCATTAACTTACGACCTGTACGTTAACGGCGAGGATGGCACTGAAGTGCTGGAGGAAAGCGCAACTGAAGAGCAGCCGCTTACATTTTTATATGGTGCAGACCAGATGCTGCCAAAATTTGAGGAAAACTTGAGCGGCCTTTCAACAGGTGACAGTTACGATTTCCATTTAACTGCCGGCGATGCCTACGGCGAATATGATGACGAGGCAGTAGCCAATCTTCCGCTGGATATGTTCAAGGATCAGGAAATGCCCGAGATAGGCAGCTACCTGCCCTTGCAGGACAACCATGGCAGCCGTTTCCAGGGCCAGGTTGTTTCTATAGCCGAAGATGCAGTCCTTGTTGATCTTAACCACCCAATGGCCGGGCAGGATTTGCACTTTAAAGGCAATATTTTGAATGTGCGCCCTGCAACGCCCGAAGAATTATCGCATGGCCATGCGCACGGGCCTGATGGTCATCACCATCACTAAATATCGTATTTCTGACCGCAACGAAAACTTACGAAGTTTTTAAAACTTCGTAAGTTTTTCCGTTTCATAACTGATGTCGTTTTTTTGTGACGAGATATTTTGCCGTCTTTAGTCAATCTTTATTCCCTTATAATACTCCGCCGTTTTATAGTCTTTCCGTAGCGGAAACCCTTCCCAATCATCAGGAAGCAAAATGCGGCGCAGATCAGGGTGCCCTTCAAAAAATATTCCTACAAGGTCAAAAGCCTCACGTTCATGCCAGTCGGCAGTGCGGTATACGGATGTTACGCTGGGAAATACCGGCAGCTCATTCAAATCGCGCCCGTTTTCTTTGCTGATCTTTAGCATTAATTGGGTTTGGTAGGGAATGGATGCCAGGTGGTAAACCAACCCAAAACGGCCGGCTTCAACGCCATAATCAACCCCAGTGAGGTTGGACAGAAAATCAAAATAGGTTCCCGGATTGTCGCGCAATTCCAGGCAAACCCTGGCAATTTCATCCGGCGCAATTAACAACGCAGGCTGCAACCCACCGCTTTCTTCGCCAACGATTATATCAGCGCCGAACTTCTCAACCAGTAATTGCTTAATTTCTTCAAAGCTCATGGCGCCAAACGTACAGTCTTCCAGTTTTTGTTGTCTACTTTTTTATAAAGTATCCTGTCGTGCAGGCGGCTGGGGCGACCCTGCCAAAATTCGATGAGCCTTGGCTTCAAGATATACCCGCCCCAAAACGATGGTTTTGGTACATCCTTTCCTTCATAACCGGCCGCCAGCTCTTCCCATTTTTTTTCTAGAAAGTCGCGGCCGGGAATCTCCTGGCTCTGAGGCGACACGACAGCCCCGACCTGGCTATTTTTTGGGCGTGAATGGAAATATTTTTCGGATTCTTCTTTACTAACCTTTTCCAGTACACCTTCAATACGTATTTGCCGCTCCAACGAGGGCCAAAAGAACATGAGTGCTGCTACCGGGTTCTTGTTGATTTCCTTTCCCTTCCTGCTCAGGTAGTTTGTAAAAAATACAAACCCGGCATCCGAATACCCCTTCAGTAAAACCACCCTTGCCGAGGGCCGGCCGTCAGTGGTTGCTGTTGCCAGCGTCATTGCGTTGCGTTCGGGGACACCTGCCTGCTGTGCTCCCTCAAACCACGCCTCAAATTGCTTTATCGGGTCGCGTTTAACTGAGTTTTCCGACAATTCAGCCGAGGCATATTCCTCGCGCATATCCTGTAGTTTTTCCTGCTTCATCTGCCAGCAAACTTACAAATTATTTAACCAGTTGGCAGTTACCAGTGGGCAGCTGACAAGATAAATGCACTTTCTACCTTTCGCCTTTCGCCTTTTACCTTCTCAGACTGGTTCTTTTTTTCAAAACAATATATTTTTACAAAACTTGTTATATTAACAAAAATTTTGGTCCATGCTAAGTTCTATCCCCCCGGCCACCGGGTGCGTCCTTATTTCGGAGCCATTTATGATGGATCCGAACTTTAAAAGATCGGTTATTTTGCTGACGGAGCATTCCGAAGCCGGGGCAATGGGTTTTATCCTAAACCACGCCAGCGAATTTGCGCTTGGCGACCTGCTGCCCGATTTGTCGTACGCGGATTATACAGTTTATACCGGTGGGCCTGTCGCCAATAACACACTTCACTTTATTCATCGCTGCCCCGAAAAGATCGGTGACGGTATTGATATAGGGAACGGTATTTTTTGGGGCGGTGATTTTGATGCCGTTAAACATCTTATAAAAAGCTATAGTCTGCAAGCTGACGAGATTAGGTTTTTTACGGGTTATTCCGGTTGGACGCCTGACCAACTGGAGGATGAAATAAGGGAAGATAGCTGGATCGTAACGGACAAAGTAAATACTGATTCGATATTTGGCGGCAACGAAGAAAATCTGTGGCGCCATGTGGTGATCGGTTTAGGCCAGCGTTATGCGCATATCGCTAATTTTCCGGAGAATCCGGAGTTGAATTGAGGAAGTCCGAAAGTCGGAAAGTCCGGAAGATGAAATGGGGCGAATTTATTTCTCCATTTCCGTGGCCGATTGTTCCACCTTCTTTTTTAAATCTTCTTTAAAGGCAATCAAATTTTTGGTGACCTGCTCATCGGCAACCGATAATATTTGTGCGGCAAGGATGCCCGCGTTTTTGGCGGCATTGAGGGCGACCGTTGCCACCGGGATACCGTTTGGCATTTGCAGGATGGACAGGATAGAATCCCAGCCATCGATGGAGTTACTTGATTTTACGGGGACACCGATCACCGGCAAATGGGTTAATGATGCCACCATACCGGGTAAGTGGGCTGCACCGCCCGCACCGGCAATAATTACTTTCAGGCCGCGCTCGGCGGCTGAACGGGCGTAGGTGAACATGCGGTCGGGTGTGCGGTGGGCTGATACGACGGTGATCTCGTAATCAACGCCTAATTCTTTTAAAACATCAGCTGCATCCTGCATTACGCCCAGGTCGCTTTTGCTGCCCATGATGATACCTACTCTCGGTTGTGTGCTCATTAAGTTTTGGAAAATATTTTACTCAATATAAAGATGATCAAAAAACATGACAAAAATACGGAAAGTATGATCAGTACGGTCTTCCCGGTAAACACATCGTCCGAAAAATTATCCTGGTGTATTTCCGCCGGTTTCATTGTTAGTTTCACGCTGTTGAAATAATCGGTGATCTTTTTGTCGTCAGTGCGCAGCGAATCCAGCGACCAGATGGCTGTAAAAAGGATGCTATGGTTAAAATAAAAGCATCGGTAATAGCGGTACGAATCGATGGAATCATGGTGTAGTTTAAATGCAAACTCGGTGCCCTGCAAACCGTTCCAGTTTATATTTTTTTTGCTGAACAACACGCCCTTTTCTCTTAGCGCACTAGTTAAAACCGATTTGTATACACTATCCTTCATGTCTTTGGTAAAGAAATCGCCTGCGCTGCTTTGTAACCTGGAGTAGTGGGCAAAATAAATCGTCTTGTAACCGCGCACAACGCACGTTATTGCTGTTGGCGTCTGGGTGATCTTGCCGGTGTCGGGCAAGGTTACTTCAGCGACATGTTTAAGGGATTGAATATAGGGCCCCTGGCCATAGACAGCACTTGAAAGGAATAAGACGAAGATAATAAGGGCAGGGGTTTTCATTGAAAAGTCTTTTTAAGCCGACCGCATTTTTTTTATCAGCAGTATAATACCTGCGCCGGCCAGCAATACGATGATAACAATTAAAAATATCCAAAGCACCCGATGCATATCGACCGCAAAAGGATTGGCTGTAACTGCAAGGGCGCTTTTGGAAGGTTTAAAGCTGGCAAAAAATATCCTCATTTTTTTGTCGTCGCTTTGCAGCGAATCGCGCGACCAATAGCCGTAAAAAACCAGCGAGTTTTTAACTTTATAAGCCTGGTGATAGCAATAATAGGTGACGGAATCAAATGCAGCTTTGTAACAAAACTCGACACCGGTAAGGCTGCTAAGGGTAACGCTTTTGCGATAGATGAGTTTACCATGCGCCTCTTTTAATGACCCTTTTATGACTCCCGTGTAAAAGCTTTCGTTAAGCGCATTACCAAAAAAGCCCAGCGCTTTGCCAATTGGGGCCGCCGTTGCCATGTAAACCACACTATCATAGGTAAGCGTAAATACCTTTGATTGGCTGGTTAATGTTGATTTTGGCGTGTCAGGGAAAGTGATGGTTCCGAGCTTATTAAGATCGAGTTGATAGCTATGCTGGCAGTATGCAACAAAGGGGAGAAGGGCGACTAAAATTAACGGTAAAATTCTTTTCATTTTAACAGGATCAAAAGGTCCGGTCAGCTAACTACCTTCAATGTCTCCCGCACAAATTTTGCCTTCTCAATGGCTTTTTCCCTGTCGGCATCTATGATGGTAACATGCCCCATCTTGCGGAAGGGTTTGGTTAGCGCCTTGCCATATAAATGTACATAAACGCCGTGGCATTTTAATATTTTTTCGATACCCTGGTAAACGGCAGGCCCTTCGTAACCGGCTTCGCCCAAAATGTTTACCATGATTGCGTTATTGAGGCAGGCAGTATCGCCTAAAGGCTGGTTAAAAATGGCCCTCAAATGCTGCTCAAATTGCGACACCATGTTACCTTCGATAGTTTGGTGGCCGCTGTTATGCGGGCGCGGGGCGAGCTCGTTAACCAAAATTTTGCCGTGCTTATCCAAAAACATTTCAACCGCCAGTAAACCCACTATATTCAGGTCCTCGGCAATCTTGGTGGCGATGATGGCGGCATCCTGCTGTATTTCGAACGGTAGGGTAGAAGGAGATATTAAAAACTCTACCAGGTTAGCATGCGGGTTAAATTCCATCTCCACCATCGGGAAGGTTTTAACCTCGCCGCTTTCGTTACGCGCTACAATAATCCCTATCTCTTTTTCAAAATCTATCCAGCGTTCAACCAGGCTCGGTTCCTTAAATGCACCTTCCAGGTACGATTCATCGATCACTTTGTACACACCCCGGCCGTCGTAGCCATCACGCCGTAATTTTTGGATGTATGGGAACGGAATACGGCTTTCCCTTAACTGTTCGGGCGAGGAGATGATCTGGAAATCGGCGGTGGGTATATCATTTTCCTTAAAAAACTGTTTCTGAAGGCCTTTGTCCTGTATCAGCCGGATGATGCGCGCCTGCGGGTATACCAGCACGCCTTCTTTTTCCAGTTGCTCCAGGGCATCAACATTTACCTTCTCGATCTCGATGGTGATCAGGTCGGCCTTTTTGCCGAAGTTGTAAACGGTTTCGTAGTCGCTTAACGAACCTACTACAAACTCGTCGCAAAGCTTGCGGCAAGGCGCCTCGCGATCGGGGTCGAGCACTTTAACCGTAACATTGTAATTGATAGCCTGTTGTATCAGCATACGGCCAAGCTGGCCGCCGCCTAATATGCCGAGTCTGAGGTCGCCGTAAAATGATTTCATTATTAATGCAAGTTTAGGGCAAAATTGGCAGATTGCCTATAGTTCAACAATGTTTGCATCCTGTTTTGCCTTTCGGACAAACTTCGTATAATAAATTGCATGAATAACCAGGAATATGATCGCCGTCGCCAGGTAGACTTCTGAATCGCCAGCTTTCAGGCCAACCGCACAAATATAAGTAACAAACAGTGCCGGCCCGCCGAAGTATAACAACAACCGCACCCGTGGGCTATTCCATGAACGAGGGCCGATTAACCATACACCCGGCAGGGTAATAATGAGTAGGATGATGTTAAGATAAACGGCGCCGACGGCTAACAGTGCTACAAGTTCGCCGGTATCATGTGCGCTATATTTGGAATGGTATAGTACGAGAGAAATAATGACGTTAACTAAAAAACTGGCTGGGATGGACCATCCAAATGTTTTGAAAAGATTTGGCAAAATACCTTTCATCCGGTCTTAATCTCAGGCCTCGTTTTTTACCACCGTAATTTTTCCGTCAGTCACTTCGCCGGCTGCAACTTGCTGTGCAGTGTCCGATACGGGGGTGTATCCAAAAAGATGGCGCTCCTTGATCATCTTAACCACCTCAACAGGCACAAATTCTTCCCAGCCGGCCACGCCCTGTTTGATCAGTTGCAGCACAATGTCCGTTTGCACATGCAGGTTAGCCTCGTTATAGTGCCTGAAATCTTCGATCTTATTGTTGGCGATTAGGTAGCGGTAAAGATCTATCAAATGCGGCGGCGGGTAAAACCGGAGGCAATTGTACACCACACCATCACGAAATGTTGGATAAACAAACAATTTAACCTTACGGCTAAAAAGCGTTGCAAAGGATTCGAGGATGCCGCCCGGAAGATCCTGGTAATGTTCTTCCCCGAAAATATACTCCAGGTTTGGAAAGCCCAAAACTACGCCTATTTTTAGCGGGGTTATCTTTGATATGTATGCGACAAGCTTATAATATTCGTGGAAGTTGGAGATCATTACCGTGTGTCCCATGGAGCAAAGGATATCTACGCGATCGAGGAAATCCTTCTCGTCGATGTCCGCCGTGTTGGCGGCATTCCTTTCCTTTAAGGCTTGCAACGTCAATTCAGCCAGCAGCAGCACGTTGTTTTTGTCGACATCCGGCTCTTGCATAAACTGTTTAACGCCGGTATTCAGCATATCCATGTGCACATTGGTGAGCGGCCTGAATCGACCACGGATCACCACGATATGTTTTTTGTACAATACTTCCGAAGGCTGCTGGTTTTCGCCATCCGGCCCGAATACCGCAGCATCCGAGAAACCGAATTTAACCAGGTGCAGGCTCATCAGCCGGTTATCAACTTTCGCAAAATCAGGTCCGTCAAAACGGATCATATCGATCTGGATACGATCATTGGAAAGGTCGTCCATCAGCGATTGCAGAAACACCAAGGCCTGTTCGTTATAATAAAAACAGGCGTACATCAGGTTTACACCCAGCACGCCCACAGCCTGCTGTTGCATATTGGTATCGTTATCCAGCAATTTTACGTGCAGTACCACATCATTATAAGGTCCATTGGGCTCCAGCTGAAAACGCACGCCCATCCAGCCATGACCTTCGTTGGTTTTGTGATAGTTAAGTGCAGAGACGGTATCGCATAAGGCAAAAAAAGTAGTTTGATCGCCGCGCTGCGCAGCTAAACGCTCAACCAGCAGGCTGTACTCATGGTCAAGCATGGCCATCAGCCTGGGTTCGCTTACATAACGCCGCACTTTAAGCGCGCCGTAAATTGCATCGGATACCACCATATCATAAGCCGACATAGTTTTGGCAATGGTTTGAGATGATGCACCGGCCTTAAAAAAGTTAGCGGCAACATCCTGCCCTGCGCCAATTTCGGCGAAGGAACCGTAGATCGCCGGGTCGAGATTAATTGCGAGCGCTTTTTGCTTTGTGCCGATGTCTGTTTTGTTGATTGCGTTCATCCCAGCTTCTGAAAGGTAAGGCAAAATTACGAATAAAAAGTAAAAGCTACCGTTTTTTAGTTCATGGCTTGGGTAATTGTTTGTGAATTTACTGTTAACTGACTCGGTGGTGTCCGGGAGCTTTCGGGCAGTTAATCATGCGTTTCGTAAAGGCGCGACCCATTTCAATTCAAATAAATGGCGGGAATTTAACTTGCAATTTGCCGGATAAATTGGTGGCGGCGGCTTTGAGCCATAGTGATAATCAATTAAGTTTTATATTTTAGGCCGCTGGTAAAACTGAACTACCCGGTTTTTAAAAAACTTTAATGTTGCAAGGTTGTTAAACGTAACAATCTTGTTGCAATGATGCGTTTTTGAACGTTCGGTAGTTAATAAATTAGCAAAAATTTATTTTTACGGTAAACAATCGGTGCAATTAACAGGTAGTTAAAACAAACAAATTATAAAACCAAAAGGATATCCATAATGAAAAAGACCATTTTAACAGTAGCCGCAGCATTGATCCTGGGCATATTTTCAACTTCTGCATTTGCACAAACTACCACTCCGCCGCCGGCAGCACCAGCCGCCGCACCGGTCGGAACAGCCGACGTATTGTCGACATTGTCAAGCAGCGATAATGCCGCCAACTATCAAACCATGGCAATTGCCTTGAGGGGAGCAAACCAGGCCGCAACGCTAAAAGGAGCAGGCCCTTACACTATTTTTGCGCCAAACAATGATGCATTCGCTGCGCTTACACCTGCGCAACTGGACGCTCTGTTTGCTGATCCCGCTAAACTGGCAACCGCTTTGCGCGGCCACATTGCTACCGGTTTAAACGATAAAAAAGCGATCCTGGCGGCGATAAAGGCAACCGGAACGATGACACTTAAAACCATCGACGGAGCAACGCTTACACTTAGCGTCAATGCAGCAAAAAACCTGGTGATCACTGATGCACAAGGAAACAGCGCCAAAGTGATAAAATTTGATATGGAAGGCACCAATGGCGTAGCCATAGGGATCGACGGCCTTTTGTATAAATAACAGCTAAGTCTTCGTTTGTTCGTACGCAAGCTATTAAGAAATAAAAAACCCGGTTTTGCCGGGTTTTTTATTTCTATTCTTCCATCCCTGGGCCTGTGTCCCCCAAAAAACCAAAATGATAGGTCTTGCAATACTCAACGGCCATTAAAATATCAACACTGCCGTGTTACGGGCTAAGGTTAATCGATGCGGTACATCAGAACCATGCCACTTTTTGCTCGAAATGATTATCCATTCCTATGATTTCCTTATACAATTCGGGTCTGCGGGCTTTCATATACCGGTACCCTCCGGCTTTGGACAATTTATCTGCCGATAATTCTGCAATAACCAGTTCGTTGTCGATCGAACGGCATTCGGCCAACACATCACCGTAGGGATCAATGATCATGGAGCATCCATTTTTTAACTGATCATCATCCATTCCAATCGCATTAGAAAATATGCCGTAAATAGCGTTGTCATAAGCACGTGCGGGTAACCATTTCATTAACCATTCCCTCCCTTTCAATCCGTCGAATTCGCTCCTGAGTGTTTGCCCGTTAGCTTCTTTGTTCAACCAAAGGGAAGCATCAACAAAACCTGCTCCCGGCCTCGGTGAGGGTGTACACATGGTAACGTGAGGCATAAAAATAATTTCCGCTCCTAATAAGGTGGTCGCTCTAACATTTTCTATCACGTTGTTATCATAACAGATCAGTATCCCGCACTTCCAGCCAAACAATTCGAATATGGTATATGAATCCCCCGGCGTAAGATGAGGATTGATAAACGGATGTAATTTTCTGTGCCTGGCTATCAGCCCGGTTTTATCTACGCATACCTGGGCCTTAAACAGATTGCCCTGTTCGTCTTTTTCAAATAGTCCGGCTAGTATCGCGATATTGTGTTCTTTAGCAATATCAGTGAGTATGGCAATACTGGGTCCTTGCGGTAAAACTTCCGCAAGGTCCAGCATTTGGTCTTTGGAAAGATTCCTTGCAAAGGTGTAGCCCGTTATTGAGCATTCATGAAAAGCAATAACCTGCGCACCTTGCCGGGAGGCTTCGGAAGCCAATTGTTTGATAATATCAAGATTGTAAGCTTTATCACCGCTTTTGTGTTCAAATTGAGCGGTCGCTATTTTTAGATTTTTCTTCATGGTTATTTTTTATATACAAAACTAGCCCTCCGGATAAATGCTGTATTGTAAAAAACCGACAATCGGGCATTATTCAACCCGCATGAAATTTATGACGGACGGGTTATAGTTTGACCGATATTGCACAGGTGTTAAACCGGTGTTTGTTTTAAAATACTTGTTCAAATGGGCCTGGTCGTAAAAGCCACAGGCGTAAATAATTTCGGTAAGGCTTTTATTGGAATTATTTTGAAGAGCTTTTAAAAAGAATTGAAATCTTATGGTGTCGATAAACTTTTTTGGTGGGGAGCCAATATAATGATTGAATTTACGCTCCAATTGGCGCTCACTAACCGGGAGAACGCTGGTGATATCTGCTATAGAAACCAAGCCGCAATGCTTATAAATAATAGCTACAGCATTTTTTAAATGTTGATCCACCCGGTTGATAGTTGCTAACCGTTTTCTCAGGAACTGCTCTATAAATGAGATGCGCTGATCTAAAGCCGATGCCCCCAAAAGTTGATCCTCGAGATCAGCAGCGTCTTGTTTGAAAACATCGGTAAGTTTAACAATAGCGTTATTAAGTTCAGAAGCGGCCACTCCTAAAAGTGCATTGATGCCAAACGGCTGCAGCACCACTACCAACATGGTTAGCCGGCCATTTAAAGTAACGTCATTATAATGCGTAATCTGTCCGTAAATAAAACTCCTTGGTTGTACTTGCTTCAATGTCTTAGCATAGTTATTCTGGATCAACGGCTCATTAAAATGAAACACGATGCCTGGATTCCCGTCGGAAAAAAAGCGATAGCGCGAATGCTCATCATCATTACCATCAACAAACAGATAGTGCTTTATAACGGATTTTAATTCAATGGATGGGGGCAGTTGCATTCAGACGGTCTTGTTTCCAAAATTAATACAAATATTAATTTTTTTCATTAGCATTTCGCCTAAGGCTTCCGCTGGTGATGCTCAAAAAGTAATCATCTGAATGGTTGGATTTTTTTCGATGAGATACCAGGCGAAATCGGGGTTTAGTGGCTTATCTTTAATATCAAACTCAGCTCATCTTCTGATAAACCCGCTTTGTCGCCATAATCGGGGTTGTTAATAAAGCCAGATTTTTCGAGCAAATTAAGTGATTTGCGGTTGTAGCGGTTAGTTATAGCGACGATTTTTTTAAAACGCAGTTCATTAAATGCAAAGCCGATAACTTTTTCCAGCGCTTCGGTCATGATGCCTTTTCCCTGGAATGCCGGCAACAATTCATAACCCACCTCAACCTGCGCGTCTTCTTTGTCGACATTCCACAAACATATTGTGCCGATCAGTTTATTTTCTTCTTTAAAGCAGAGTGCCCAATAAAACCAACCGTTGTTTTTTAAGCCGGTTTGAATTTTAAGGATGAATGCCTCGGCTTCGGCAATGCTTAAACAGGGTTGACGTTTGAGATATTTATTCACTTCCGCGTCCGAGCGGATGGCGGCCATTTGTTCACCATCCGTTAATTCCGGTGCTCTGAGCCTAAGCCGCTGTGTATCCAGCGTGCAAAATTCATTCGGTTTATCTGTTTGCATTTGACCGTCGAAATGGTAAAACAATTTATGGTTAAAAGGCTTTTAATTTAAACAAAAAATAAAAATGGCTAACCAGGCAAACGAAAATATTTCAGGCTTTGAAAAGATAAGTAACACCATTACCACCTATAGCGGCAGTTCACCGGTGTTCCTGATGGCAGTCGGCCTCATTCTTGTTTGGGGATTCAGCGGGCCGGTATTCCACTATTCAAATACCTGGCTGTTGATTGTTAATACAGGCACTTCTATCATTACTTTTTTGATGGTTTTTTTAATACAGAAATCGCAAAACAAGGAATCGATCGCTGTTCAGTTGAAACTGAATGAATTGATAGCAGCTAACAACAGCGCCAGCAACCGGTTATTAAACATACAAGACCTAAGCGAAGAGGAGTTGGCCATACTTTACGAACATTATCGTACGCTGGTTGAGTTAACCCACAGGGCACGGTCCAACACCAAAAGCCATTCGGTTGAGGACGCCATAGCAAAAACCGAAGCCGAGGATGTACAGGAGGAACTGTCAAAAAGCACAAAAAAATAAACATGCTGAGTCTGTTCTATAAAATATGGGTTGATGCGATTACGGCCACCCGGGCAAAACGGGCCGAAGCAGGTAATTGGAAATTGTATACCCTGGTGCCTATGTCGGTACTTGAAGGAATTAACCTGCTCACTTTCTTTTTGTGGATGAAAACAATTGTAAACCGCCGGTTACCGCTGGTTTTACCTGTAGACATTTTTCATTACAGGCTGATCAACGACTTTATTTCCATCATTGTGACGCTTTTTATACCTTTCGTTATCCTTAACTATTTGTTGATCTTTAGCAATGACCGGTATCAACACCTTTTGCTGCAGTACCCTGCCGATGGCAGTAAACTTTACAAAAAATACGCGCTGATCTCGCTTGGCCTACTGGTTATCCCGGTGCTGATCGTGACACTTTATTTTCATGAAGTATAGCGGGCGAATGCAATTCGCCCCGAACGGCGGCTTTTATGAACGTCCCGTTATTGCAGGTATTTTTTTAGATAAGACAAGATTTCTCTCCTGATATTCTCCGCGTCAAACATCACCCCATAATGTGGCGCTCCCGGCACGATGATAAGATCGTTAGGAACGCCTGCTTTAGTGAGCCAGTCGCTAAGGTTTTTGGATTGTTCCGGATTTACTGATTCGTCTTTTTCGCCCTGGATTATTAAAAATGGCGGGTCTTTTCGGTCGAGCCACGTAATAGGGCTGGCTTGTTTGGCCAGTTTGGGCATGTCTGCTACTGTTCCGCCCAGGAGCAAGGTAATCGGGTTTTTGGGATCGGGGTTATCGTGGCCTTTTAGTGTTGTTATATCCGAGGGTCCGTAAAAATCGATCACCACGCTCACCTTGAAGCCCGGCTTTTTGCCATTGAGGTAAAAATCATGCACGCTGCTGTTGTTTGATAAGCCGATGAGCGATGCGAGGTGCCCCCCGGCCGAGAAGCCCATCACGGCAATGCGGCTATCGTCGATATTAAACTGGGCTGCATTTTTATATAGATAGTCGATCGCCGCATTACAATCCTGCACCTGGGCAGGGAATGGGGCGGTGGTACTCCAGCGGTAATCAATAGAGGCTACCGCGTAGCCGGCATTGATCATATCGCGCAGCGTGTTCACCATGTATCCCATGTCTGCATACTTATCGTTCGACATCCATGCGCCACCGTGAATCCAAACCACAAGGGGATAGCTTAGTTTTTTAACTTTTGGGAAATAGATATCCAGTTGATGTTTTTTCAGCGTGTCGCCGGCATAAGGAATGTTGGCATCAACCGCGGTGCCTGGCGGAAAAATATTGACCACCTTGTCGGCAAGCTGTGCATTGGCCTTAAAAAGGAATGACGAGCCGACCAATAAAAGCGTGCAAATGGTAATGATTTTTTTCATGTGGGGTAAAATTGTTTTTGTGGGGTGTGAATTATCAGCGCACATGGCGCCAGGTATTGCCCGGATGAAATTACAATATTTAGGCAGATATAGCGCCAAATTTTTAGTATTTCGGCGGTCATCGCGTAAACAAAAATGAACGATTTTTGGGATTTGGATACCGAACAAGGGCCTACGTAAGGGATAACGCCTGTAGGGGCGACCCTTGTGGTCGCCCTGGATTTGAACGCATTGCCAGATCGACCCCTTGTGGTCGCCCTGGATTTGAACGCATTGCCAGATCGACCCCTTGTGGTCGCCCAACATTTTCCAACAGCCTGGCAAATCCAGTTCAACGATCATTGACGGGTAAGCCTTATTTGCGATGGAAACACCAGGGCACCCACGAGGGGTGCCCGTACGAAGGTTTCAATAGGCCATTTGCCATTAGTGCCATTCATCTTACGCGATTAACGAACACCGGGTGTTTTTTTAGCGGCCAATTAACCCACCAAACGCTCGCCTTCGATCTTTTTCTGCAATTCCAGTATGGCGCCGATGAGCGCCTCTGGGCGCGGGGGGCAGCCCTGCACATAAATATCCACGGGTATCACCCTGTCAACGCCTTTTACTACGTGATAGCCATGCTGCCAATACGGACCGCCGCAGTTGGAGCAGGAGCCCATGGAGATCACATATTTGGGTTCCGGCATTTGCTCGTACAATCTTTTGATGCGCTCGGCCATTTTAAACGTAACAGTGCCTGCGATGATAATCACATCCGCCTGCCGTGCCGATGGCCGCGGGAAAACACCATACCGGTCCAGGTCGTAAGTGGAGGCAAAGGCCCCCATAAATTCGATCGCGCAGCAAGCGATGCCAAAGCTAAGCGGCCATAACGATGACAGCCTGGCCCAATTGAGCAGGTCGTTCATTTTGGTGATCACCACACCGCCGTTTTCTCCGCTTAACTCATTCATTACCTGGTTTTTTAAAGGTTGGCTTAAACATGGGTTTGCGAACTGGAGCGGGTTCGTTAGTAGTAGTAGTAGTAGCAGTAGCAGTAACAGGCTGCGCGTCGACTACAAAGGCTTTTACATGGTAGGCGCTTTGCTCGGCATTTAACTTATCATACAGCGACATGGGGATGCTGGTATCGGTAATGGGCGTTATAGGTTTGGGTTTTATCCAGTCCAGGTCGCCTTTAACCCATACGTAGGCCAGGCCAAGGATGAGGATGCCGAGAAAAATAAACATTTCGGTAAGTGCCAGGCCACCCCAGCGAGGGTCGACGGCGCTGATCTCATGGCTGCCAAAGACGATAGCCCATGGGAAAATGAAGATCATTTCGACATCAAACAATAGGAAAATCAACGCAATGACATAAAACCGCGAATTAAAGGGCAGCCAGGCGCTGCCGGTGGGTTCTTCACCGCATTCGTACGAGGTTAGCTTTTCAGCGTTTGGCTTTCGCGGGGCAATAAGCCTAACAATAAAAAAAGCAAAGCACACCATGATTATCCCCGTGATGAGGAAGATGAGTATCTTGCCAAATTCAGATATTTGCGGTACGCCGGTCATGACAACAAAAATAGCAAAACAAACAAACTTTGATGCCATAATAATCGGCGGCGGCGCCTGCGGACTAATGTGTGCGGTGCAGGCCGGGTTTTTAGGCAAGCGAACCCTGGTGCTGGAGAAGAATGACAAAGTAGGAGCAAAGATATTGATCAGCGGAGGCGGGCGTTGCAATTACACCAACCTTTACGCTTCGCCACAGCAATTCATCTCACAAAACGAGCATTTTTGTAAGTCGGCATTTTCGCAATGGTCGGTTGATGATACCATTAGTTTTTTTGAAACCTATGGGATTGTAGGTAAGGAGAAAACATTAGGGCAGTTGTTTCCTGTGAGTGACAAGGCAAAAGACGTGGTAAATGTGTTCACCAACCTATGTGCCGACCTTTCCCAGGAGATACGCTGCAGTGTCACTGTGCTGGATGTTAAACAAGTCGCCCATGGTTTTCAGGTTCAAGCCGAAATCGATGGCAGCCAGCAAACCTTATTTGCGCCGAAGGTAGTTATCGCCGCAGGAGGCCTGCCGATACCCAAAATGGGCGCTACCGATCTTGGTTTAAAAATAGCCGGGAAATTCGGGCTGAACATTACCGAAACCGCTCCGGCCCTGGTGCCGCTAACCATAACCGGCAAGGACCAGCCCTGGTATGAACAATTATCAGGCAATAGTATTTTTTGCCGGGTGTGGAATGACCGGGCCAGCTTCGAGGAGAATATCCTTTTTACCCATTGGGGCTTAAGCGGGCCGGCAATCCTGCAAATCTCGTCTTACTGGCGGCCCGGTGAAGTTATTCATATCGACCTGCTACCCAATCAAAATATTGGTGAATTGATACAGCGGGAACGGGAAATCAACGGTAAAAAGACCTTGCTTGGTTTTATGGCAAGCCTGTACACGCGAAAATTCGTCGAAGCTATTATCGACCGGTTACCCGCAGATAAGAATTTAGCGTCGCTGAGTAAAGTTGAAATGGAGAGCATCAACAATTTGATCCATTATTTCAAAGTAAAGCCAGCCGGAGATAAAGGCTATGACAAAGCAGAAGTGATGCGTGGGGGCGTATCGACCGATGAATTGTCGTCCAAAACCCTGGAGGCTAAAAAAGTGCCCGGCTTGTTTTTTGGCGGCGAATGTGTGGACGTAACCGGATGGCTGGGTGGGTACAATTTTCAATGGGCCTGGGCCAGCGGGTTTGTGATTGCGAATAGCATTTGAGGTGAAAGGTGAAAGGCGAAGGGTTTTTAGCAACACATTCTTGCCTTTAGCCTTTCACCTTTTCCCTTTTACCTGCTTAAAATACGCAATCAGCCGGTCGATGTTTTCGAGCACATAAATTTTTGCTTTTATTTTATCCACCACGTCCGGATAATCGCCCATAATATCGGTCATGATGTCCTCGAAGTTTTGATCGTTCAGGCGCTTCATATCGGCGGTGTTATCGCCATAATAGTAAACGACTTTTTCATAGTAACCTCCACCGCTGCCGCTATCGCCGATAGGTATGGAAACGCCGCCGCCAATTGCTGCGCCTGAATAACCGCCGGTCCCGACACCGGTTGAGAGGCCAGGTTCAACGCTTAGCCCGCTGCCGCCTCCGCCGGTTTTTACCCCGCCGGCGGCGTAAAGTTTCAAGTCTTCGTCCAATACCACCCTTACGAAATCGAACTCATTTTTGGTCCAGGTTTCATTGCCAGGCGCATGGGCAACCACAAAACTATCCCTTCCAATGACAAACGACCGCAGTTCACCGGCGCTTAGCTTAAATGAGCCGGATTTGTTGTCCTCTTTAAATTCTATAAAGCTTTCGTCCTTTACAGGGCCTTTGCCGCCGCCAATACGTATCAAACCGGTCTCCACATTGCCTTTGTTATCGGTAAAATGGCCGGGCAGCCATTTCTGTGCGAATGATTTTGTTGATACAAACAGCGCCGAAAAAAATAAAATGCTTAAAATTGAACGCATATTGAGTAAAATACAAATAACGCACAATTACCCGATTTTAATATGATGCAAGTTGACTTACGCAGCGATACCGTAACCAAACCTACTCCCGGTATGATGGAGGCCATGATGAATGCCAAAGTAGGCGACGACGTTTTTGGCGAAGACCCCACCATAAACGAGTTGGAGCAAAAAGCGGCGAAGATGTTTGACAAGGAAGCGGGGCTATTCTGTCCATCCGGCACCATGACCAACCAGATCGGCATTAAATGCTTTACCCAGCCACTGGATGAGTTGATCGCTGACCAAACTGCGCACGTTTATCGTTATGAAGGTGGCGGAATTGCATTCAACTCATCAGTTTCGACCCGGCTGCTGAATGGCGAGCGGGGAATAATTACTGCCGGAATGATAGAACCGGAGATCAATGCCGTAAACGTTCATTTCCCGCACACCAGCCTGGTAGTTTTGGAAAATTCATCAAACAGGGGAGGGGGCAGTTGCTATACACTTGAGGACATAAAGCCGATCTCTGACTTGTGCAAAGAAAAAGAACTGAAATTGCATTTGGATGGCGCCCGGATATTTAATGCGTTGGCCCATACCGGCGACAAGGCCGTCGATTATGGTCAATATTTTGACGGTATTTCAGTATGCTTGTCAAAAGGGTTGGGCGCGCCGGTCGGTTCTGTGTTACTTGCGGATAGTGAAACTATCAAATATGCACGCCGCGTTCGCAAAGTTTTCGGCGGCGGGATGCGCCAGGCGGGCTTTTTGGCTGCGGCTGGAATCTATGCTCTTGATCACCATGTAGAGCGATTGAAGATAGACCACGCGCATGCGCAGATATTGGCTGAGGCTTTACGAAACTGCCCCTCCGTTTCAAATGTCCTGCCCGTTGAAACTAACCTTATTTTGTTCGATACATTCGAACCTGCTGCATTATTCCTTGAAAAATTGGCAGCCCACGGGGTAAGGGCATTGTCGACCCATAAACACCGTATCCGTTTTGTTTTGCATTTGGACGTGCACCCCGATATGGTGGAGTATGTTGTTGATGTTTTAAAGAAACTTAAATAAGTTCATGGTTCATGGCAGAATTTGCAGTTGCCATGAACTATCAACCATGAACTAATCGCTATTTAATTTCTCTGTCCGCCGACTGCCGTTCAACCATCCAACCGGGGTATTCCTTTGACAGCGCGCTAATCTCGTCAATTCTTTTCAGGTCGTCTGCAGATAACTGCAATTCGGTCGATTTGATATTGGCGTTTAATTGATCAGCATTTTTTGCGCCGATAATGGTGCTGGTGATGCCTTTTTGTAAACGCACCCAGGCCAGGGCAATTTCGGCTACAGAAACATTATGCTCCTTGCCGATCTCTGCCAGAACTTCCACAATATCATAAGCCCGCTCTTTATTTATAGGTGGAAAGTCAAAGGTGTCGCGGCGGGAATCGCCGGCCTTTTCGTTGTTTCGGGTGTACTTGCCTGCAAGAAAGCCGCCTGCCAGCGGGCTCCAGGGCATAATTGCCAGGTTTTGATCCAGGGCCAACGGCACAATCTCGCGTTCAATATCACGGCCGCCAACCGAGTAGTAATATTGCATCCCGACGAACTTGTTCCAGCCGTGTTTTTCGGCTATACCCAGCGCGTTCATAACCATCCATGCAGGCCAGTTGCAAACAGCTACGTAACGCACTTTACCGGTAAGAACAATATCATTGAGCGAGCGCACAATTTCTTCAACCGGTGTGCGTGGATCCACGCCGTGAACATACAAAACGTCGATATGGTCCAATTGCAGCCGTTGCAGGCTCTCATCCACTGATTGGAAGATATGATACCGTGAAAGGCCCACATTATTCAGCCCCTGGCTCATCCGGCCGCGCACTTTGGTAGCGATCACCAGTTCGTGGCGGTTAACACCCAAATCCTTAAGCGATTGCCCCAACAGCTTTTCCGATTCGCCGTAAGAGTAAACATTGGCGGTGTCAATGAAATTTATGCCCGAATCCACCACCACCTTCAACAGGTCGTTCACCTCTTTTTGCTGTGCCTTGCCGATGGCCTCCCAAATGCCCGTACCGCCAAAGGTCATGGTGCCAAAACAGATCTCGGAAATTACCAGGCCGGTATTCCCTAAAAAATTGTATTTCATAAGTTGATGATTTTGATCAAACCAAAATTGGGACTTTTATAAATGCCGAACCGTCAGCAGTTGGTAAAAATCGAAGTACCCGCCTCGATTGCCCAATTTTTAATTCGTGTAATTCGATCCAATTCGTGAACATTCGTGTTATTTTAATGTTCGTGTCTATCTTTCGTACTCCCATTCCCAAACCTCGCCATCTTCCGCATCCATCACGGTACCTAGTAGTTTAAAATTGCTTTTCCGTAATATTTTGGTCGAAAAGTTTTCTTCGGCAAGTGTGCGCGCGGTAACAATCAAGCCTGGATCAGTTTTCAGAGCAAGGTCGACTAATGTTTTGGCGATCAGTTTACCGATTCCTTTGTTTTGATACTGCGGGAATACCCCATAAGCTATCTCGATCTTATTATCCACCGGCTTCCCTTTATAACCCGCACAACCCACCAGCTGGCTTTCTAACCGCGCATAATAACATATCCATGGCGGATTAAAGCCTATTCGTTTATAAAAATCAACCGACATGTATACGCTTTCCTGGCAATCAGGATCATCCGTGAATACTTTATTTTCCTCGAGGTGCTCTTTTACCGGGATCAATTCCATTTTGCAATTTTTTGTTACCAAACTTAATCAGAAAAATCTTGTTCTGTTCACCATGAACCGTCTTTTAAAAAAACTTGAAAAAATTGGCCGGGACCCAAAAGTAACCGCAAAAGCGGTTGGCCTGCGTTATGTTTCTGACTCGGCGCCCGGTTATACACGTAAGAAAGCAGGGAAGGGCTGGAGTTACTATGGCCCCGACGGTGGTTTAGTTAAGGATCGAGATTTGATCGCCCGTTTTAATAAAATGGTGATCCCGCCGGCCTATACAAAGGTTTGGATATCGCCTTACGACAACAGTCACTTACAGTTCACGGGTACCGATGCTGCCGGGCGCAAACAATATCGTTACCATGCCGGTTGGAACAAGATCCGGAATCAATCCAAATATTACCGCCTGCAGGCGTTTGCCGCGCAGTTGCCGGCCATACGGAGGCAGGTTGATAAAGACCTGGCCCGGAAAAATATGGATCATGATAAGATCGTCGCCCTGGTTGTACGGCTGATGGAATTAACCAGTATAAGGGTCGGCAACGAATCTTACAAAAAGTTGTATGGCTCATTTGGGCTTACCACGCTGATGAACCGGCATGTGAAAATTGAAGGCTCAACCATTCATTTTGAATTTAAAGGTAAAAAAGGTGTTTTTCACAAGGTAGCGCTGCAAAGCCTTAAACTGGCCAGGCTGGTACGGCAATGCCGCGATATACCGGGGAAAGAGCTTTTTCAGTATTATAATGATTCCGGCGAAAAATGCACCATCGGGTCGGGGGATGTAAACAATTATTTAAAAGAAATAACCGGCGACGATTTCACCGCAAAAGATTTTCGCACCTGGGCCGGAAGTGTAAGCTCACTGTATGCTTTTAAGGAAGCCGGTGAGTTTAATAATGTGACGGAGTGTAAGAAAAAGATTGTGAGCGTGCTGGATGAAGTAGCTATTAACCTGGGGAACACCCGTACGGTTTGCAAGAAATACTATGTACACCCAACGGTGATAAAAAGCTATGAAGAAGGGACAATTTTTAAATATATCCGCCAATTGGACGAAAAGCAGGATGTTAACTCCGCAGACTTGAATTTAGCCGAAAAGGCGCTTCTTGACCTGCTTGAACATGAACAACTGGCAGAGGCGAGTTAGCCGCAATCAGGGGTCGGCTATTGCACTTCACAGGTGTTTTTTTCATTTTCTTTTCGCTCACGGGCTGATTAAGTTGATTGATGCCATATGCCGGCCATTTAATTAGCCATTAACTGATCATTGCAACTCAATCAACTTAATCAACCCAATAAACTTATTCAATTACTTTTTCTTCGTTACAATAAATACCACTCCGTTTTTCGCCCGTTCGCCATATAGTTCTTTTGTTTCGTCATCAGTTTTTAATACTATGCGATCAATATCAAAAGCTGATATTCTTTTCAGGTCCCGTTGAGTAGCAACGTTACCGTTGATGATGATCAGTTTGTCCGACAGGTGGCTAAGGCTCAATTCGGAAGAACTTAAAGATTGACCGGAATAGCTATAGGTGGTAAACGGAGAAACTTTAACGGAACTTAACGTAGCGCCCCTGACTGTTATGGGCTTGCCTTGTTCAGAGGTGGAAGTTTTTAAAGGGCTGGTATGAAAATTTTGAACATAAACTGTATCGATCAGGGGGTGGCCTTCAACCGTTCTAAATGTATCAGTGTAATATATACTGCCGCTGCCCACCCTGCCCTTTGCACGCTTTGCCGTCGAACCATTTATGCGTATCGCGGTTATTGGCTTGGTTACCATGCCGTTTTTCGTAGTTATGTAAACAACGGTTTTGCCATCCTTAAAAGATTTGCCAATGTTGATCGATTCAATCTCGCTGGTGTCTGCTTTACTGATGTCGTAATCCTTTGTAATTACACCGTCAACGATATACATTGATGGCTCAATAATTAGTTTGTTCTTTTTAACGGTCAGCCCCAGCTTTTTATTAGTGTCGGTGCCGGCGATTTCTTTCAGTTTCACGCGCTTCGATGTATCAATAAAAACCTCTTTTTTCTTTTTACCTGTGCCGGCCAATTTGTCGGTGTGGCGCCTTGCGGTAAAAGCCTTTCCCACTTCTGCTTTTATCGCCGCCGCAGGATTAGCATAATAGCTGCTGTGTTTTGCAAGCGCCGCACGCGAAACAGTAACAATAAGCAACAGCACAATAATGGCGGGCACTAAAAACGCATACCGCGTTAATGTTAATTTCGAAGATCTTTTTGCGTTCATCATGATAATTCTTTTTTTAATAGTGGAAATGTTAAAGTGATTTACTATTCCTGCCGGTGCTGCGGCGAAGCTGACATTTACCAGGCTGTATTGATATTGTTTACTGTCGGCGCCTTCCCGCAATATTTTGCGGTCGGTAATAAATTCAATGTTTTCGCGTATCGCTTTTTTCATCAGCCATACGCCCGGGTTAAACCAGTAAAATATCGTACTCAATTCCGACAGTAAAATATCGGCTGTGTGCCATTCGCTTACGTGTATCTGTTCATGCTGCAGAATAGCCTTCATATCCGTAGGCGCATGCTTATCAGGATTAACGTAGATGCTTTTCCAAAAAGAAAAAGGGCCGCCATCCCCGCTGATCAGCCTCACGTCGTAACCATGGAGACGGCCCTTGCTTGAGTTTTTGTATATTCTGTATAATGATATAAACTGTATGGCCAGCCTCAACGCAAATAAGATCACACCTGCCCAGAAGATAACTTCTGCATATTGCCAATAGCTGTGGTGATGAGCTATAGGCTTGATCAGGTCCCTCGGTGGTGTTTGTATGGTAAAAGCGAGCGCTTGCACAGGTTCGGCTATTCGTTGGTGATGCTGCAAAAAAGCTGAAAAATTCAACTTGGGGTAAATCGATGCAAATAGTATAGCGCCGACAAGATAAATCCGGTTAAGTGTATAAAAGGTAAGGCGCCTCAGCACCAGGTAATAACCGGCACAAAATACCAGCAGCGCCAGGTTTACTTTTAATAAAAAAATAAATAAGTGTGGCATGGCGCTTATTGTTTAGGGTTTTCAATCAGGTTAATGATCTCTTTAAGGTCACTGGCACTTATCTTTTTTTCTTTCGCAAAAAAAGTGACCAGGTCCTTATAGGAGTTTTGAAAATAATCGCTCACAAAGCCGCTCATAAATTTCTTTTTGTACTCCAGTTCATCAATAGCCGGCGCATACCGGAAGGAGTTGCCGAGCTTTTCACTGGTTACAAACTCTTTCCGTTCCAGGTTTTTTATAGTCGACGCCAGCGTGGTATAAGGCGGCTTCGGCTCAGCTATTGCATCCAAAAAATCCTTAATAAAACCCGGCCCGCATTGCCAAACGGCCAGCATCGCTTCTTCTTCCTGCTTGGATAATTTTTCCATCGTTACGATTTTTTCGTAAATCTACGAATAGTTCGTAATAAAGCAAATTTATTTTCGAATAGTATAATTATTGTTACAATCGGGACATTCGTCTATGAATTCATGCTTTTTGTCGATTCATTTTGGAAATTCAGCTTAATAATTTAATTTCGGTGACTCAATCATGACATTATGCTTATAAACCGAAAGATCCTGGTTACGCTTGGACTAACTTCAATCGTAACATTTATCACGCTTACTTCTATGGCGCCCGCTGACGATGAGGGGCCAAAAAATTTAAAGGTATTGCCAAAACACACATCCGAGATGCAGATCCACAAGATCATGCGCGATTGGGCCATATCATTGGGCGTGCGTTGTAATTTTTGCCATGCCCCCGGAGCCGATGGCAAGGGGCTGGATTTTGCAAGTGATGCCAAGCCAGAAAAGGAAATGGCGCGCCACATGTTTAAAATGATGAACAAGATCAACCAAAAGTTTTTCGAGGCCAAAAAGGACTCGTTAGGGATGGTTGAGCAGTCGGGTGTAAATTGTTATACCTGTCACAGGGGCAACTCTCACCCCGAAACTAAACTGCCTGAAATGAAAGGCCCGGGCGGTCCGCCGCCGGGTGGTGGTCCGGGTGGCCCGCCTCCTGGAAGCCCTCCTCCGGGTGGTCCACAAAAACAATAGTTTTTTCCGAACACCCTTTAGCTGCATGTTAAAGGGTGTTCTGCTTTAATAACGATGAATATCGAAATCAAAATAAGGGATGCTGCTGAACACGACCTTCCGGCAATTCTCGATATCTACAATGAAGTAATTATAAATACTACCGCGGTTTATAGCGAAAAACCGCATACGCTGCAAATGCGCCAGGACTGGTATCGCGACCGGGTGAATAATAATTTCCCGGTATTTGTGGCCGAATCAGATGGGCAAGTAGCGGGGTTTAGCAGTTTTGGGCATTTCAGAGTGTGGCCCTGCTATCGATACACGGTAGAAGTTTCAGTTTATGTGGAACAGTCGTTTCGGGGAAAGGGGATCAGTAAAAAGTTATTGGGTTCACTGGTCGACCGGGCAGGGCAAATGAATATCCATGCAATTATAGCAGGCATTAGTGCCGATAACGAAATAAGCGTTAAACTGCACCAATCATTTGGTTTTACCGAAGTGGCCCATTTTAAAGAAGTAGGCTACAAGTTTAACCGCTGGCTCGACCTTAAATTTTTGGAATTACTTATTGAAAATAGCCCGGGGCCTATTTAATAGCACGCTTGATATATTTTTTGTACAAATATTCAGCGTAACCAACACTAATGTAATCGGGGAATTTCCAGTTGGGGTAATAGGTTCTTTTTAAATACTTTAGGTAGCTAAAAAATAAAACACCCAGGAATAGCAAAATTGCGATTGAGAATAAAACTTTTGCAGTTAGTATAATAAAGTCCATTGCTGTTTTGTTTTTGGGTTTTTTACGGAAAACGTTCGCCCGGGGTTACATCTTTTTTAATTTTTAGATTAATTTTTGTAAACCGAACAACTTATAATATAATTAGCGCATAATGTGCTTATAATCAATTTATTGATTTTTAGGTCATCTCCAGGGCGCTAATGCAGGTAAGTTTTAAATACATTAAAAAATTGATCCGGACGTGTAAACGCCGAACAATAAGCAGGTGCTATTGAAAAAAGCGGGTTAAAGTCGAGGCCATTATGGACAGAAATTACAGAAGCTATTTCCCGCCGTCGGTAGTCTTGAAGCAAACCTCGGAAGTGGCTGTTCTGCGGGTTGCCGTATAAATAACGCCTTTTACCAGCTCATACCCGGTTGTAACGCTTTGGGTTGATCGCTTTAATATGATCCCCGACTGGTTATCGACCAGCATCACGCCATTTATGCGGCTGTTTAAGTTTCCTGCTAAACTCGTGGTGGAATAAGTAATAGTAGTGGTACGTGGGCTCACTGCATAAATGGTAAAATGGGTTACCGTTGCAGCAGTCGAGTCAGTCCAGGTATAGCCTTTTTTGAGGAAAGGATTTGCAGGGAAATCAGTAGTGAATTCGATTAAATGCCCGTTTGCCAGGCGTTCGTTTTGTATCCCGGTAAACGAAAGCAGTGTGTCATCCATAGGCAATTGTTTTTGAACAGACAGGATTTTGCCCCTTTCGTCAACGGATATTGTTGCCGGTTTTCCGATCATTTGTAACAGTGCCATTTGTATAAATGAATTTGGATCAGGCCGTTTATCCGAGTTGAAGGCAACTTTTTGCCCCAGTGCATTCAGCGAATCAATGATCTTGTTGATCGTAATGCTCATGGTTGCGCCATTACCGGCTGTATTGGTGACTTTGTAAGTTTTTGTGATAGCTGAGTAGGTGCTCAGGTTCAGTTTCTGGCCGCCACGCTGCAGCAGGCAATTCGATTTGATAACAATCTGCCGCTGAAATTCATCACCTTTTTTTAAACTAAGATCGCGGTGTATACCCTGGGCCATGGCATTGCCAACAGCCGCCATTAAAAAGGCAACAGCAAGATGAAATTTTAATTTAGGTAAGGTGATTTTCATTTCAAATTCTTGTAATCATTAAAAGCCAGCCCTGCCGGGCCGCAAAAGGAAAGGTGATCTACCCTCCCTTTAGTTTCTTTGTCGTTCTCTTTTTATTTGTTGGTTTTACATTATCGTTATTTGGGCTGCCTTGCTGGTCGCCGTTTAATTCGGCGTTTTCCGGTACCCCGGGGACGGGCCATTCCAAAAATGGAAATGCGTCCACCGGCAACGCAGCGGAGCCCGGTTCAATAATAATAGCAGGTATCAGCGGAAATTTTAAAACTCCCTGGTCTGGTGACTGCTGGTTTATATTTGGCATTTTAGGCAATACAGGCATTTCGGGTGCGGCCGGTTCGGGCATATCCGTATTACTTTCTATAGTTGCGTCGTGAAGCGTTTGTTTGGGCAATTCCATTGCTGCCGGTATGCCCGGGAGCGGAATATCGGGCACCGCAAATGGCAACGACGGGAATTTTGGCTGGTCGGGCGCAGGTACATCCGGTGCAGTTTGCAAAACGGGCGATAATGCGGCGAGCCTTAAATTGATGGATTGGAGGTTTGGCGCGGGCACATCCACAGGCAACTCTGCAACCGGTGCGTTTTTACCCGGGCCTTTGGGAATAGTGCCTGTGGGAATAGGAGGCGGTACGTTCCAATCCGAAAAATCGCCCTTTACCTGGCAAAGCGCACGCTGTGCTACCAGGCAAAATGCCATCATCAAAAAAGTAAGTATCAGCCTTTTCATTCTATCCTATTCATGATCGGTTTTCCCGATCTCCATAAGCATCTTTTCGATGCTATTTATTAAAAATTTTTTCTTCAAAATTACTTGTTCGATCGGTTTAGCGACAATGGGTAGCCGACGGTTACGATCATGCCGGGTTTATCGCCCGAGAATCGTGTCAGATCGACAACGCCAACACCAAACGACAACGGTTGTTTAAACGGCCTGAACCCCGTTGAAACACCCAAATTCATGCCCGACCATTCGGCGATAACGTTAACATGCCGTATCACCTCGTAGGACACACTGCCGAAAATGCCCGTTCCATTTCTGCCTCTTCCGGCGGCAATGTCGTCGGGGCTTTTCAAATAAAACCTGCCATTGCCAATGCCTATCGTGTACGTTAGACGCGAACAACCCTTTGTTAACGACGGTAGTGATTGCACGGCATGGCTGAATGCAATATAATAGGTTTGGCCTGGTGCATCCGAATAATGTTTACCGGCAAATAATTGTAAGCCTCCTATTGAAATGCTGCTGCCTGCCGCTACAACCCGGCTAACCATAAAGTTACTTGAAAAATCGCGAAATTTATGCACGTTCGTCATATTCATGCTTAATGCAACATTTACCACCTTAAACGGGTTGCCGAAGGAAACCCCGCCCGAAGCGACCAGGTCTGCATCAGTATGGTATACCTGTGGATAAATTCCGCCAATATCGCCAAATAAATAAGTGCCGTAGCCTCCCCACCCTGATGGGGTGGTAATGGTTTGCAGCGCATCGTCGGGTACCAGGTAGTCCTCCATATTTTCGTCTTTCACGGGAGCTAACAGCGAATCCATCTTTTGTTGCACAGCTCGTTCAAAGTCATTTTGACCGAAGCATTTGCCCGCAAAAACTAAAAACAAAGCAGTTGCAACACAAACAGCAGCTTTTAAAATTAACCGGGGACGCATCAGTACACTTTTATTATTTGAACAAAACTCATCCAAATTAAATATTTTTTACAAAAGCGTAAATAAAAGTTTGATTATTAGTTAATCAGGAGCCTGGAGACAAGAACCAGGAACCATCACAACAAAGCAAATGAAGGGCCCACTCACAGCTAATCTAACACACAAATCCTTCAATTTTTCTCGCTTCATCAAACTTTACAACTACTTTTCTTATTTCCCGGCTCTTGATCCTTGACTCCCGATCCTTAACTACATTTCGCTGTAAAGCTAAACACATCCTTTTTTACCCGAAATACCAACTGGTTTGTATTATGCAAACGCCGTATTAATTATCCGGCCAATATTTTACATTTGCTGGTATGCAGAAGATCCTTATTGCAAACCGCGGCGAGATTGCGCTGCGGGTTATGCGTTCGGCGCGGGAAATGGGTATTAAAACGGTGGCTGTTTACTCCGATGCCGACCGGGATGCCCTTCACGTGCGCTATGCCGACGAAGCGGTTCATATTGGTGAAGCGCCTTCGGCAAAATCATACCTGGTTGGCGAAAAGATCATCGCTGCATGCAAAGAAACTGGCGCCGAAGCCATCCATCCCGGCTATGGATTTTTAAGCGAAAACCCTGCTTTTGCCCGCATGGTAAGGGAAGCGGGGTTGATATTGATCGGCCCCTCGCCTGAGGCCATGGAGGTAATGGGCAATAAACTTGCAGCCAAGGCAGCAGCATTAAAATATAATATCCCAATGGTACCCGGTACCGAAGAGGCCATTACCGATGTGCCCGAAGCAAAAAGGCGAGCTGTGGAGGTAGGGTTCCCGATACTCATCAAAGCAGCAGCAGGCGGCGGGGGCAAGGGGATGAGGATTGTTGAGACATCAGCCGATTTTGAAGAGCAAATGGCCCTGGCGGTGTCCGAAGCTACTTCGGCCTTTGGTGATGGCTCAGTGTTTATTGAAAGATATGTTTCCTCGCCCAGGCATATTGAAATACAAGTACTTGGAGATACACACGGCAATATCGTACACCTTTTTGAACGTGAATGCTCGGTACAGCGGCGGCATCAAAAAGTAATTGAAGAAGCGCCGTCATCTATATTAACGCCCGAAATACGTGCCAAAATGGGCAAATGCGCGGTCGACGTGGCCCGGTCTGTCAATTACACCGGGGCCGGCACGGTTGAATTCATCATGGATGAGCAACTGAACTTCTACTTTTTAGAAATGAACACGCGCTTGCAGGTGGAGCACCCGGTAACGGAACTGATCACCGGTATCGACCTGGTTAAGGAACAGATACGCATCGCGAGGGGAGAGCCTATCAGCTTTAAACAGGAAGAGCTTCAGATAAAAGGCCATGCCGTTGAACTGCGCGTATACGCCGAGGACCCTGACAATAACTTTTTGCCAGACATTGGCACCCTGCAAACCTATATTACCCCGAAAGGCCCAGGCGTTAGGGTTGACGACGGCTTTGAGCAGGGTATGGAGATACCGATCTATTATGACCCGATGATCGCCAAACTGGTGACCTATGGAGCAGACAGGGGAGAGGCGATTGAGCGGATGATCCGCGCTATCGATGAATACCAGATCACCGGCATTACCACTACGCTTGGCTTTGGCAAGTTTGTGATGCAGCATGAAGCCTTTACCTCGGGAAAGTTTGATACCCATTTTGTGCAGAAGTATTTCACGCCCGGATCATTGCAGCAAGATAGCGCAGACGAAGCGCTGATCGCCGCATTGGTGATGGAAAAGTTGTTGGGGGAGAAAAATTTGTCTGTTACCGATTCAACTTGGGCAGAGGTGAGTAATTGGGTTAAAAACAGGCGCGTTTAGATCATTTTTTGAAGATCGTCAATAAGCCGGGCCTGTGCGCCGTTTATCTTTAGCCTTGCTTCATCTACCCCAAACCATCCCGCCCGGTCAATCTCCGGGAAAGATTGTCTTTTAGCGGATTTGGGCGGCCATTCCATTTCAAATAGATTGCTGACGATCGTTTCGTGGTCAATGTCGCCCTCAATTGCCCATGCATGCACAATCTTGCCGCTTTTTAGCGTCACCGGCTCCAACCGGAGGAAATTTCCTTCAATAGTCTGCCCCGTTTCTTCCTCAAATTCCCTTTTCCCTGCCGCCAGCGGGTCTTCGTCATCCAAAAATTCCCCTTTTGGTATCGACCAGGCGCCCAGGTCTTTATTTTTGAAAAATGGACCGCCCGGATGCACCAAAAAAACCTGCAGGCCGCTGCCGGTTTTTCGGTATAATAATATGCCTGCGCTTTGTTTAGTCACTTTAGATATTTAATGGCAAGTTAACAAATCGCAAAAGGATTATGGCTAAATTTGAACAATAAGAAATGTAAACCAACGACCCTATGTTAGATAGTAAATGGAGCAGCTTCAAGGTAACAGGCGATTATAATACCGACATCAGGAGCTTATACGAAGCCTGGGCAACATCCGCAGGCCTTGAAAAATGGTTTTTGCGCAAAGCGGATTTTTATGCGATTGCCGGCCGCCTGCGTGATCCCGAAGAGTTTATAATGAAAGAAGATACTTACGAATGGTACTGGCACGGTTGGGACGACACGACGTCCGAAAAAGGCGAAATACTGGAAGCCAACGGTACCGACCTGATCAAATTCACCTTCGCAAAAGACAACATCGTTACCGTTGAATTCAGCAGCCGCAATGGTGTATCCATCGTGCAGCTCACACAGGAAAATATTGCGCTGGAAGAGGATCCCTCAAAAAGCCTTTTCGTACAATGCCAGACAGGTTGGGTATTTTATTTTGCTAACCTTAAATCGGTGCTGGAAGGCGGGGTTGATTTAAGAAATAAGAAGTTGGAGGTGAGCAGTAATTTTAAGTAAAACTCCAATCCCCTAACCCCCTGAAGGGGTAACTTACGCTCGCTAGTTGCTCCCTGAAAATCATATAATTCTTTCATTGCCGTCGACTTCAGTCGACGGGATTAAGGAAATAAACCCAATTGGCTTTAGCCAAACTAAGCGGATGCAATGTTTGTTTTGGCTAAAGCCGCAATACATATTTTCATTGTCCCGTCGACTGAAGTCGACGGCAATGAATGAAAGGCTTTTTGCAGTTTATTGATATCGCCGTTCAGCAAAATCAACTTCCACTGACACAAAACCTCATGCGATTAATTAGCTTTGCACCGCTTCGGCTCCCCCTTTAGGGGGTCGGAGGGTTAAATGTTCACAGGTATTATTGAAACATTAGGTAAGGTAATTGATTTGCGGCAAGAACAGGGAAACCTGCATATAACTGTATCTTCATCCATTTCACACGAATTAAAAATAGACCAATCAGTAGCGCATAACGGGGTGTGCTTAACGGTGATTGCATTAGCAGATGGCGCGCATACGGTCACCGCTATCGAAGAAACACTAAATAAGTCGAACCTTGATGAGCTAAAAGTCGGCGACCAGGTAAACCTGGAGCGCTGCATGCAAATGAATGCCCGGCTGGATGGCCATATCGTGCAGGGACACGTGGACCAAACGGCGACCTGCACCGAATTTATGGAATTAGACGGCAGCTGGGAGTACACCTTTCAATATGACACTTTCGCCGGCAACGTTACTGTTGAAAAAGGTTCTATCTGCGTTAATGGCATTAGCCTTACTGTTGTCAATTCAAAGGGGAACAGTTTTTCAGTGGCCATCATCCCTTATACTTTTGAGCATACCAACCTGCAGCAGGTGCATGTCGGGTCAATGGTTAATCTTGAGTTTGATATTATCGGGAAGTATGTGGCCCGCTTAATGCAGCGATAGAGCACTAACCCGGCTTTGTGCATAAGCCAGGTATTTCCCTTCTTTTTTTGGCGGATCGGCAGCAATGTATTTTTTGTAGTAAAACTTCGCCATCTTTTTGTTATGCAGCTCGGTATCATACAAGGTCGCCAGCATGTATAGGGTGATCGATCTTTCCTCAAACTGCAACGATTTTTCATAGGCGAAGACGGCCATTTTTAAATTTTTCAGCGTATCGAAGCTATCTGCCATTTCTGAATAATAGTCGGCGATGTTTGGCGAGATGCCGGCATTTATAGCTCTTGCCAGGTATTGAGTTGCTTCCGTTTGATGCTTCAATGCCTTATAAGCCAGGGCGGCAATGTAAAAACTGGTTTCGTTTTGCTCCATATCGCTGATCCCGGCCAGTGTCTCTATTGCGCACTCATAATCTTTTAAGTTGTAATAGGCTATGCCTAGTTTTGTCAGCACGTAGCCCGATTGGTCACCAAGCTGGGTTAGCTGAATAGCGGTGTTTTTAGCATCCTCCCATTTGCCCTGCGAGTAAAGCAACTTTAACCGGCTTAACAGCAAAACGGAATTTTCCGGGTCGGCAATAATCGCTTTGTTAAGTACACTATCGGCGTCGGTAAACTTTTTTAGTAAAACATATTGGTCGCTAAGGTCCGAAGCCACATCCGGCTCGGCTGGGTTTAGCCGGTTGGCCTTTATAAGATAGCTTAACTGATCCTGCAATTCGCCTTTACCCTGACTTATCGCGGCTAATTGTTTATAAACCACAAAATTGGTGGTATCCCGCTGCGCTATCTTTTTATAAAAGCCCTCGGCTTTTAAATTGTTCCCCCGGCGAATGTTTATGGCACCCAGGTTAAACAAAACCGTGGTATTGGTGGAGTCGTTGTTGTAAATACGTTGGTAATAGCCTTCAGCATCCAATAGTTTGCCTGCCATTTGCGATGTATAAGCCAGTTGGGTAAGCACCTTTTGATCGGTTACCGGCTCGGGATAGGTTTTTTTGAGGTAATCGGCGGCATCGCTAAAGCGCTGATTTTGATAGTACTCCAGCAATAAAGCCTCGTCAGCTTTAGCGACCTGTTGGGAAAATGCATTAGAAACCAAACCGGTGATGATGAAGCAGAAGAGTAGGTGTTTCATATAACTAAATTATTAGTTATAAATGATAAAAGCAAATTTCTAAACTTTTTAGCCTCATTGGTGTTAAGAATGAGTAAAGCCCCCTCTAAATCTCCCCTGGTAGGGGAGACTTTAGCGTCAACCGCGTTGCTTTTTTAAGTCCTCCCTACCGGGGAGGATTTAGGAGGGGCGACACGGCAGGGGTGAAATACATTACTATTATTTACGTGAAAAATTTAAATTTAACCTATGGATACTTTAAAAAAATTCGCCCTGATGGAGAAGATCGTTCACGAACTGGAAGATCTGAAAAACAGCCAGCAGGCCATCATACAAAAACTGGCAAAAATAGAGGTAGATAACATGGAACTTGGCGATAAGCGCCTGGAAAAAGACCTGCCAGATATGCACCAGCGCGTATCAGATAACCTGGATACCATTGCCGGGATACTGGAGGATTTTGCGGTGAAGACTGATCACTTTAGCGATAAGAACAATATTGCTGCCTTAAAAGAACAGGAAGAAATTAATAAATTATAAAAAGTTAATCCCCGGCAACGGGGATATATTTTTTTCATCTTTTTCGGTATCGTGGTGGTGTTTTGGATCGTGCCCAGGTAATCGTTCTTTTGAATTGCCAGCAACGCGTTAATGTCCTGACCCGCCATTATTTCAACATTATCTTCGTGTAATATTAACCATGTCACTGTCGCCGCATTGCATGGCGATGATCGATTCGGATTAAAAAAAACAGGTACCCAGTTTTTTACTTTTAAAAAAAATTAAACTTTTATCGGGCCGTCGCTGATCGTAAGCTGCCATCACTATCGGATGCCTAGCAAAAAATCTATTTTATTGAAGATTTTTCAACATCTTGATTAAATTTTCTAATTGCTTTAATATACTTCCTCTTTTGAAAGAATTCCATCGCCTCATAATCTGATACGATCATCTGTTTAAGGTTTTCTTCCGAATACTGCACAATAGGACCGCCATTTAGCTGGATCCCTTTAATCGAAGACGTTTCGAAAGCCATGAAGTCGCGGTCACTCAAATAAGAATAAACATTAATTGCCCCTGTGGCAACCTGTAACATCCAACAAGAATCCACAGGGCGGCCTCTATAGTACAGATCAGCCCGCGATCCATCCTCTTTCGAGACATCGCGCTTCAGATAAATTGTTTGCGACGGAAATATCTTTTTATATCTGTTCGTATCCGATTTAGCATATCGTTTATCGATCATCACAATAAAGCGCTTTTTGGTGGCTGAATCAATAAACATGGCCGACCTCACCTTTATTTTTGTGCTGTCGCGCAACATTACAACAAAATTAAAATCGCCGTCTCCTGTCGCCCCACGCATATTCATCATTTGATTTTGCATGCGCATCTCATCGTTACGACGCATATTATTTAACTGCCCCTGAAATTGAGGTGGCTGGGCCAATAAACTATTCAATGAAAAACAAAGAAAAATTCCTAACAGCAGCCCGGTTAAGGTTTTAAAGTGCATATGAAAATTTTGACTTTTAAATATACAGAAAAGAGTAATTTAATCAATTACAATTTGTTCAACGCACTTCTGTTCTGAGCATAATAAATTGTAGAAGGGTTTACTGATACTGAATATAAATCGGCACTGGTTTCAGCGCCAAAATCTCCTTCGGCGTTAACAACCGTTTGGTTTCTTTAGTCAAATCATTTTTATAAAATAATTTGAAACCGGTAAACTGTACAGGTTCGTGCCATTCTATATAGTGATAGGTGTCTTTCTTTAGCTTTACGCCGCCCCAGCCGTCCATATCCATTACAAATTGCACCTCGGGATGCAGTTTTATGTTTTGGTAATTCGTTACCATTTTTTGGGTAAAACGGTGCACGATAAATATTTTAGGCGGCAGGTTGTATTTTTTCACCAGGTCGGCCAGGTATTGGCTGGTATAGTTCATATCTTCCGCATCAAACGTACCGATACGTTTGCCTGGCACGCTGCCCTCTTTCATCGAAAACTCCGGGTCGATACCCAGATGCACATCCGGCATTTGCAGGTATTTCTCCAGCCGCGGCACTTCCGTTTTAACGGTGCTGTAGCCCACCTGCAGATCAAGGAAAATAATGGCATGTATCGACCGCGCCATGTGGATCACGCTGTCAATTTGCTTAAACGGCATCCTGAGGTTGTGCAGCCCATTGCTGCCGGCATCGGCCTGGGCGGTTACGCATATATAATGCAGGGCAGGCATAACCGGTCGGGTGGTGTCGGCTTTTTCCCATGCCTTTACTTCGTCCTGCAGCTTTTTCAGCATTATTTTTGGCTTGTACTCACCTAAAATGCCCATGTTTTTTGAGTACATATTGCCGTAGTACGCTACAACACGGTAAAATGGCAAAATGGCGCCAAGTAAAGGGCGCGGCGCATTTTTAACCGGCCACCTGCCGGTTTTGTCACCGTTGGCCAGCTTCCGCATCAGGGAGTCGTATTGAAGGGTGTCCAGGGGTTTGCGGGTGGTATCGTTAAATCTTATGAGGTGGATGTTTTTTCCCAAAGACTCAGTAAAACTGAATGCCACAATAGCACAGGAAAGTAAGCATGCAAATTTTATGTTTTTCAAAATATGGTATGTTTAAAATTCAAAGACTTACGAAGTTTTTAAAACTTCGTAAGTCTTATAGTATATATTAGAATAAGTTGTTAACTAATCTCTAATCTCCAACCTCTAATCTCTATCACTCAATACTCTTTCCCCTCATCGCATGGCTGATCGCCACATCCATCAATCGTTCAGCAAACGGCCGCGTGTACTCATTCAGCGTATCAATGGCGGTATGGATGCTGTCCTTGTCGCCATTGCTGAGCTCTTCTTTTAAAGCGGCGAGGTAAACATTTGTTTGTGCAATTTCGGCTTCCGACAAAAAATCAGTGTTCTTCTGCATAAACTTTTCAACAGTGCTCACCATTTGCTCGCCTTCCACACGGGCTTCAATTACCATGCGCTGGCTTACGTCATCTTTAGCATGGGTAATGCTGTCCATCAGCATTTGCTCTACCTGGTCGTCGGTAATGCCGTAAGTAGGTTTCACTTCCACTTCCTGTTTAACGCCTGATCGCAGTTCAACGGCCTGTATTTTTAAAATACCATCGGCATTCAGCAAAAAGTTGATGTCTACTTTTGGAAAGCCGGCCGGCATTGAGGGTATGCCCTTCAGGTCAAATTCAGCCAGTTTGCGGTTTTCTTTGATCAGGTCCCGCTCGCCCTGGTAAACGGCAATTTTCATATTTACCTGGCCATCTATGCTGGTAGTATATTGTCTGCCGGCTTTGGTAGGCACTTTTGAGTTGCGGGGGATGATCACATCCATCAGCCCGCCCATGGTCTCGATACCCAGCGACAGGGGCGTAACATCCAGCAACAAAATATCGCGCCGGTTGCCGGCTAAAATGTCCGCCTGTATGGCCGCCCCGAGGGCTACCACTTCATCAGGGTTTACCTCGTCATGTACTTTCCGCCCAAAAAATTCTGAAACCATTTTCTTAACCAATGCGGTCCGGGTTGATCCTCCCACCATGATCACCTCGTCGATCTGGCTGATATCCAAATTAGCATCCTTCAGCGCGTTTTTGCAGCAGGCAATGGTTTCTTCAACCTTTGGCAATATCAATTGCTCAAAGGTATCGCGCGTAATGGTGCACCATATATCGCCGATCTTATCGTTCACCATGCTCTGGTGGGCAAATGCTTTTTTGGATTCTTCTGCCTTCAACCTTAACTTTTGAGCCAGTTTATTATCGGCGAGTACGGCAGCCCTGTCCAGTTTGTTTTGGTCTATCCAGTAATCCACAATAGCCCGATCAAAATCATCGCCCCCTAAAAAGGTATTACCATTGGTGGACAGCACCTCGAAAATGCCGTTTTGTATTTGCAGGATGGAGACATCAAAAGTGCCGCCGCCCAGGTCATATACAGCTATGGTTTTGGTTTCATCAGGGTTTAAGCCGATGCCATATGCCAGGCTGGCAGCAGTTGGCTCATTCACAATTCTTAATACATCAAGCCCGGCTAGTTTCCCGGCATCACGGGTAGCCTGCCGCTGCGAATCGTTAAAATATGCCGGAACGGTGATAACTGCACGATTTACCGGCGTTTTTAGCGCATGCTCGGCGCGGCTTTTCAGCTCTTTTAGTATCAGGCTGGACAGCTCAATGGGCGTATAAAATTTATCGCCGACTTTTATTTTTACCAGGCTTTCGGTATCGTCATCAATTACTTTATAGGAGAAGAAATCTTTATAGTTTTCAATATCATGATAGGAGCGCCCCAATAAGCGTTTTACCGAGAAAACGGTATTCTGCGGATCAGTGATCAAATACTCTTTCGCTTCATTGCCCACAGTGATATCTCCTGCCGGGCCAAAATGCACTACAGACGGGACCAAAACGCCCCTGCCCATATCATTAATTACCTGCGGATCCTTATTTGGATTGATAAAAGCCACCAGCGAATTGGTGGTGCCCAGGTCGATCCCAACGATCAATTCTTCCTTCTGTATAGAACCTGTTGCCAGGTTAATGCCAATCTTAGCCATAAATGTTTAACAACCGGCAAATGTAGGAAGTTTTGGGAGATGGTATGTCATGGCAATTTCGGATTTCGGATGTTCGATTTCGGATTTAGTGTCGATGGGAATTTGTCGACATTCTTAACGCTGATTTTTAACCACAAAGAACACAAAGGTTTCACGAAGGCCACAAAGAAAAAAGCTTGGTGACCTTTGCGTTTTTCACTTTGCGCGCTTTGCGGTTAAAAGAACTAAAAATCCCAATAATCCGTTAAACCCTCAAAATTCCCGGTTCAAACAAATTATCCTTACTTTCACGCCTAATGAAACGTCATCTACCCCTGCTACTGCTACTGCTAACTGCCACTTTAACAACCAGGGCCCAGGAATTCGGAGGAAACCCGCCTTCGCTTAAATGGAAGCAGATCGATATGCCGGCGGCTAAGGTGATCTTCCCCGCAGGCTTGGATTCCGCAGGGCGGCTGGTGGCTAATATCATCAGCCAGATGAATGGCGCCATCAAACCTACCATCGGCACAAAGCAAAAACAGGTGAGCATTGTGATGCAAAACCAAACTACCGTTGCAAACGGCTACGTGGGATTGGCGCCCTTCAGGAGTGAGTTTTACCTAACGCCGGAACAAAATAGTTTCGAACTGGGCAGCCTTTCGTGGCCGGAGCAACTGGCGATACACGAGTTTCGGCATGTGCAGCAGTATAATAACTTTAATGTGGGCCTGTCGCACACCATGAAAATATTTTTTGGCGAGGGTGGGCAGGCGCTGTTTAATGATATTGCCATACCCGACTGGTTTTTTGAAGGCGACGCCGTTTTTAACGAGACTCACGTAAGTGAGCAGGGCAGGGGCAGGCTGCCTTTTTTTTTAAACGGCATGCGGGCTTTGTGGATCGATGGCCGCAATTACAGTTATATGAAGCTGCGTAACGGCTCGTACCTGGATTTTACACCCGATTGGTACCCCCTGGGTTATATGCTGGTGGCACACGGCCGCGATAAGTATGGTGACGATTTTTGGCGAAAGGTGACGCATGACGGCGCAGCCTTCAAAGGCGTGTTTTTTCCATTTGACAAAGCCATAAAAAGATACACCGGTAAGGATTTCGATGCTTTTAAAAATGATGCTTTTGATCAATTCAAAAAGGCGCTTGACTTTACAGGACCGGCCTATATTGCGCCGGGTACCAAACATTTTGAAGCCGACAGGGAATACCCGGCTTTTGTGGATGACAATACGCTCATCTACATGAAAAGTACCTATGATCATGTGCCGGTATTTATCATAAAAAAGGGCGGGGAGGAACGTAAAATAGCGGTTCGCGATGCCTCGCTCGATACCTATTTTGCCTACCACAACGGTAAAATTGTGTACGCGGCGTACCGTCCGGACCTGCGCTGGAATTATCGCGACTACAGTGAACTGATGCTGTTGGATGTAAAAACCGGCACAGAACGCCGCCTCACCAAAAGCACTAAGTATTTTTCGCCGGATTTTAGCCCCAGCGGCAAAACCATCGTTACTGTACAGGAAAGCGCAGGCGGCAAATGCGATCTGCACCTGATCAATGCCGCAACGGGTAAAGTCATTAAGGTCATCCCTAATAAAGATAACCTTTTTTATACCTACCCTAAGTTTTACGGCCTTGACCACCTGGTGGCGGCTGTACGTACCCCAAAAGGACAAATGACACTGGACCTGATCGATGTGAAAACCGGTGAAAACAAATACTTGCTGCCACTTTCGTACCAGCCGATCGTTTTTCCGGCTATTAAAAATGATACTGTTTATTATTCGGCCACCTATGGCATCAATGATCGCTTATTCGCATTGAGCCTGAAAAGCGGCAAACTGTTTGAGTTGAAAAACAGCGACGTCAAAGGCTTCGTTGGCAGCTACCAGCCTGCTGCGGGTAATAATAAATTTGCCTGGGTTGGCTTTACGGCATTTGGATACCGGCTGAATGTTGCCGATAAAAATAGTTTGCAATGGGTCGCCATCGATCCGAACGAAGCCCGAGGTGCACTGCCTGATTTCGGCATCCGGGCGTTAAAGCGCGACAGTTCAACTAACTTGCTGGCCAGGGTTAAAATGGATTCGCTGCCCATCACCAACTATCGCAAATCGTACCATTTATTAAATTTTCATAGCCTGGTCCCCAATTTTGTCGATCCTAACTATTCCCTCAGCCTGCGGGGCGAAAACGTGCTTAATACCCTGCAAAGCGAGGTGTTGTTTAACTACAACCGCGACGAAGGCTATAAGGAGTTTGGTTTTGACGCCATTTACGGTGCCCTGTTTCCTTATATTTCGGGAGGAGTGGATTATTACCTGGACAGGAAGAGCTACTACCATAGCAGCAACGTTTTTTGGAACGAGACCGATGTACACGGAGGGCTCGAGCTTCCGCTAAACCTAAGCCAGGGCAAAACATTCACATACTTGCAGGCGGGGACCGACTTAAGCTATTCGAGCGTGAATTTTCAGCCCGCATACCGCAGCCGTTTTGGTGATCGGTCATATACTTACTTAAACTATTATCTAAATTTTTCAAACAGTATCCAGCAAGCCAGGCAAAATATTTATCCGCACCTTGGCCAGCGCATTTTACTGGATTACAAATCGTCGATTACCGGCAATCCATCACAGCAGTTCCTTGCAAATGGAATATTTTACTTCCCGGGGCTGGGTGCAAACGATAATTTGGTGCTTAACGCAGCCCGCCAGCAAAGAAACCGGAACGATGTGATCGACTACTCAAACGACTTTCCTTTCTCAAGGGGTTATACCGCAGAAAACCTGTACCAAATGAATAAACTGGGGGCCGACTATGCATTCCCGATCGCGTACCCGGATGCAGGCTTTGCCAACTTCTTCTATCTTTCCCGGATCAGGGGCGATGCATTTTATGATTACACCTACGTGAATGATTTTTACAGCGACGGCAGCAAGTTTAAAGGCACCTTCCGCTCAACAGGCGCCGAAGTGTTTTTCGATGCTAAGGTGTTCAATGAGGGTTCAATTTCTTTTGGCTTCAGGTATAGCTATCTGATCGACCAGGATCTTTTTGGATATACCGGGCGCAACCGTTTTGAGATCATTGTGCCGGTAACGATTTTTTGATCAGCACAAGCACACGATTGGCTGGTTGTTTTCTCCAACAACTGCCGGGCCATGCAATCCCTTTACCGGAAAAAATTACAGATTTTGGAACGCTGGTGAATAATTTTGCGCTGAAAATCAGATAGTTGCGGGTTGGCGTGTTTTTTATGAATGTTGTTGCAAAGACAACAACATTATGGCCTACGCAATTCTAACTAAAAAGCTACTTGCACTGGAGGACGACCTGTACATGCAAAAAGCTCTCAAAAAATTTCTGGGTGGCGCCCTTGAAACAGCGGTTTATTCCGACAGGGGAAACGCTCCCGCATTTTTGCAGGCCGGCGATATTTCTGATTCGCTCACCACCGGCATAAATAAAGCCAATAAAAGGCGATAATTAAACCTGCATGATTTCTTCATCAGAGGCTGTTGCTCTACCCGCTAGAAATCATTGTGCCGGTTAAGCTGTTTTAATGAAAGCGGCAACTTTTGCTGAATATCTTTCTGTTTTCAATATATTTGAAACAACCAATTAAAGCAGCCCCGATTTTAGCATGTTAAATCTCTCTGTCATCCTGGAGGACAGCGCGAAGCGCTACCCGGAAAAAACGGCCTATATATTTATGGACATCAAAATGTCCTTTGCCGAAGTAAACGCCGCGGCAAACCAGGTGGCTAACGGGCTAAAGGAAGCTGGGATTGGCGTGGGGGACAAGGTGGCCCTTAGCTGCCCTAATTTGCCGCAATTTCCGATTTTGTATTTCGGTATCATTAAGGCGGGCGCCATTGTGGTGCCGCTGAATGTATTGCTAAAAACGGATGAAATTGAATATCACTTGCGGGATAGTGATGCGAAAGCTTATTTCTGCTTTTGTGGATCGCCCGAATTGCCGCTGGGCGTGATGGGGCACGCTGCGTTTATGAAAGTGAACGCCTGTGAACGCTTTTTTATGATAATGCCCAGGCCCGGAATGCAGCCCCCAGTGGAAGGTGTTGAAACGATGCAGGATTTGATGGATGGGAAATCGACCGAATTTGACATGCACCAAACTGGTGCGGAGGATACTTGTGTGATCATTTATACATCAGGCACCACCGGCAAGGCTAAAGGCGCGGAGCTGACCCACTCCAACCTGTTTTTGAACGCCCTGCTCATTTGCGACCTGATGGAGTGCACTACCGACGACGTGGACCTGACCGTATTACCGTTGTTTCACATTTTTGGGATGACGGTAATGATGAATGCGGGTATGATCCGCGCGCGCACAAGCGTATTACTGTCTCGTTTTGATGCCGAGACGGTATTTGACTCCATGCAGCGCCACAACGTAACCATATTTGCGGGTGTACCTACCATGTACTGGGCGATGTTAAACTATACCGACCTGAAATTTGATTATCAGCTGATCGCTTCAAAATTAAAGCTATGCTGCTCGGGCGGCGCAGCCTTGCCTGTAAAGGTGCTGCACGAGTTTGAAAAACGGTTTAATGTGGCCATCCTGGAAGGTTATGGCATGTCGGAAGGTTCGCCGGTGGTTACTTTTAACCAGTTGAACACTGTGCGTAAGCCAGGCTCCATCGGTAAAACCTTTTGGGGCGTCGAGGTGAAGTTAGTTGACGAGGGCGGCAATGAGGTGCCCACGGGCGAAAAAGGCGAGCTGTGGTATCGCGGCCATAACGTAATGAAAGGATATTACAAAAAACCTGAAGAAACTGCAAAAGCAGTAACGGACGGCTGGATGCATTCCGGCGATGTGGCTATCAAAGACGAGGATGGTTTTTATTTTATTGTAGACCGAACCAAAGACATGATTGCCCGCGGCGGCCTGAAAATTTACCCGCGGGAAGTAGAGGAGCTAATGATAAAGCATGAGGCGGTCTCCCTGGTAGCTATCGTAGGTATCCCGCATGAGCAACTGGGCGAAGAAGTAAAAGCTTTCGTGGTTTTAAAACCCGGGCAGGCGGTAGAAAAAGAGGATCTCATCGCCTGGACCAAAGAACGTATCGCCCACTATAAATATCCACGGCACATTGAATTTATTTCCGCTTTGCCGATGAATGCGACGGGGAAGATATTGAAAAGGGAATTGAGGGGGTAATATCGGTAAATCGTAGAGACGCAATATTTTGCGTCTCCGACCCCAATATTATGAACATAACCCCAAACCGGATCATTTCGGTCCGAGACGCAAAATATTGCGTCTCTACAAGCAGTAATTTTTTGGAAACCGAATCTTTGTAAAATTTATATTCCCCTAAACTATAAGTCAATTGCAATGTTTAAAATTGACTATGGAAAACTACGCACACCTTATTGCGGATGACGGCACCGAAATGGAGGCCTACATCTCTATCCCGGCAGATGCCGAAGGCCGCACTTCGCCCGGATTGATCGTTTTACAGGAAGCATTTGGTGTTAATCACCATATTCGCGATGTGGCCGACCGCTTTGCCGCGCAGGGTTTTGTGGTGATCGCGCCGGAGCTCTTTCATCGGTCAGCTCCGCCTTATTTCGAGGGGAGCTATAGTAATTTCCAGGAAGTAATGCCTCATTTGCAGGCCCTAACAGTTGAAGACCAAACAGCTGATTTAAAAGCAGCCTACCATTGGCTCCGGCATAACGAATTGGTTAACCCTGCGAATATTTTCAGTATTGGCTATTGTATGGGCGGCAGGGTATCGTTTCTAGCCAACGCAACACTTCCTCTGGCAGCCGGCGTCAGTTATTACGGAGGCAGTATAAAGCCGCTTGCTGAAAAGGCTCCCACTGTTAGTGGCCCTCATCTTTTCTTTTGGGGCGGATTAGACAAACACATCGGGCAGGACCAGATCGACGCGGTAATCGGCGCAATGGATGCGGCCGGAAAGGAGTACATCAATGTAAAGATATCATACGCCGATCATGCTTTTGCCTGCGACGAACGGCCGAGTTACAACGAGAAGGCAACCAAAGAAGCCTGGGCGCTGACGCTGGCGTTTTTGCGGAACAATATGAGTTAGTTCATGGTTCATGGTTCATAGTTCATAGAAGAAACTTAGCTAAAAGGCCCTAATTGCAGCTCCCATGAACTATGAACCATGAACTATGAACCAAGATGGCAAAGTGGCATTTGAATTTGTTTTCAACCGACATTTTAGCAGGTTTGCGGATGTGGCAAGCGATTTGATAAAGTAAGGCAGATTAGGATTGAGGCAAGTTAGCTTAATCAACCACTCACTTAATCAACCCAATAAAAATCAAAATGAATTTTAATAATTTTACCATAAAAGCACAGGAAGCCGTTCAAAAAGCTTCCGAGGTAGCGGCCGGCAACCAGCAGCAAGCGGTAGAGACTGCACACCTGCTGAAAGGTTTGATGCTGGAAGATGAAAACGTCATCACCTACCTGCTCAAAAAGCTCAATGTAAATGTTAACCGGCTGAGCGAGCAACTGGACGAACAAATTGCATCGTTCCCAAAGGTAAGCGGCAGCAATATTTACCTTTCCTCAGGCGCCAATTCGGTATTGCAAAAAGCAGCATCCTATTTAAAAGAGTTTAAGGACGAATTTGTATCCGTAGAGCATATTTTACTTGGGATTTTGTCTGTAAATGATAAAACCAGCGCAGCTTTAAAGGACTACGGGGTAAACGAAAAAGACCTTAAAAAGGCCATAGTTGAATTACGTGGCCCTAACAAAGTGACCGGCCAAAACGCCGAGGCTACCTATAACGCGCTGAACAAATATGCCCGTAATTTGAATGAATATGCTGAATCGGGCAAACTTGACCCGGTGATCGGTCGTGATGAAGAGATTAGGCGCGTGATACAGATATTATCCCGTCGTACCAAAAACAACCCGATACTGGTTGGCGAACCCGGTGTGGGTAAAACCGCTATCGCCGAAGGTATTGCCTTCCGGATCATCAAAGGCGATGTGCCTGAGAGCCTGAAAAGCAAGACAGTTTACTCGCTAGATATGGGTGCCCTTATCGCAGGCGCCAAATACAAAGGCGAATTTGAAGAACGCTTAAAAGCGGTCATCAAGGAAGTTACGCAAAGTGACGGAGAGATAGTATTGTTTATAGATGAGATCCACACGCTAGTTGGCGCCGGCGGCGGCGAAGGCGCAATGGACGCCGCTAACATATTAAAGCCGGCCCTCGCCCGCGGCGAGTTAAGGGCAATAGGCGCCACAACACTGAATGAATACCAGAAATACCTGGAAAAAGATAAAGCGCTTGAACGCCGTTTCCAGATGGTTTTGGTGGATGAACCTGACACTGCCGACGCCATTTCCATCCTTCGCGGTTTAAAGGAACGTTACGAAACCCACCACAAGGTGCGTATTAAAGACGAAGCCATTATTGCTGCCGTTGAAATGTCGCAACGGTATATATCAGACAGGTTTTTGCCGGATAAGGCTATCGACCTGATGGACGAGGCTGCTTCCAAATTACGTTTGGAAATGGACTCAGTGCCTGAAGCGGTTGATGAACTTGACCGCCGGATCATGCAGCTGGAGATCGAGCGCGAAGCTATCAAACGTGAAAAAGATACCAAAAAGGTTGAAGAGCTGAGCCACGAAATTGCCAATCTTTCTGCCGACCGCGATACGTTGCGCGCCAAATGGCAGGCCGAGAAAGACATTGTCGACGGCATTAACTTAAAGGTTGAGCAGATAGAAAATTATAAGCTGGAGGCCGAACAGGCCGAACGCGCCGGTGATTACGGCAAAGTAGCTGAACTGCGCTACGGTACCATCGTAAAGGCCCAAAAGGAAGTTGAAGACTTAAAAAAAGCCCTGCTGGAAAACCAGAGCGAGAGCCGCATGCTGAAGGAAGAAGTAACCGCCGAGGATATCGCCGGTGTTGTATCCAGGTGGACCGGTATCCCGGTTTCGAAAATGATACAAAGTGAGCGCGAAAAATTGCTGCACCTGGAAGACGAACTGCACAAACGTGTGGCCGGCCAGGAGGAAGCGATCGAGGCGATCAGCGATGCCATCCGCCGCAGCCGTGCTGGTTTGCAGGACATGAAAAAGCCGATAGGCTCGTTTATCTTCCTGGGCACGACCGGTGTGGGTAAAACCGAGCTGGCCAAAGCATTGGCCGAATACCTGTTTAACGATGAAGGCGCATTGGTAAGGATAGATATGTCTGAATACCAGGAGCGTCACTCCGTTTCCAGGCTGATCGGTGCGCCTCCGGGCTATGTGGGGTATGATGAAGGCGGTCAGTTAACCGAAGCTGTGCGCCGCAAGCCTTACAGCGTAGTGCTGCTTGATGAGATAGAAAAGGCGCACCCGGATGTATTTAATATCCTGCTGCAGGTTTTGGATGATGGCCGCTTAACCGACAATAAAGGCCGCGTGGTGAACTTTAAGAATACCATCATCATCATGACCAGCAACATTGGCTCGCAAATCATCCAGGAGAACTTTAAGGATTTTAACGAGTTTGACAAAGATGAGGTGATCAACAAAACCCGTACCCAGCTTTTCGAGCTGCTGCGGCAGACCATCCGGCCGGAGTTTTTGAACAGGATCGACGAGATCATCATGTTTACTCCGCTGGGTCGCGACGAGATCACTGAGATCGTCAAAATGCAGTTCCGCCAGTTGCAGCATACGCTGTCAGAGATGGGCATCACCATCGAAGCCTCCGAAGAAGCGCTGGATTGGCTGGCGCAATTGGGTTACGATCCGCAGTTTGGTGCACGACCGCTTAAACGTGTAATGCAGAAGAAAATATTGAATGAGTTGAGCAAGCAGATACTGGCAGGCAAAATTGATAGAGATAGCAAGATCATGCTGGATATGTTCAACAACGAGTTCGTCTTTTTTAACCAGGACGATGTCCAACCAGCTGCCACTAATTAAGCGTTTAAATCCACCAAATACAAACAAGAGCTTTCGCCGGTTGGCGAAGGCTTTTGTTGTTTATATATACGTTAGCTTGCCCGGACCGTTTTTTTATCACTTTCCTTTTTTGCGGCCTCTGCAATTTTCAGCACATTCGTATCTATTGGGTTCGCCTGCAAAAGTTTAGCAAAGTAAACCAGGTTAGCAATTGCCCAACGCAGGGTGTAATTGGTATAGTAATATTTTTCCCCGCCTGCTTCAACATAATCTTTCCCGGCGCCGGCCATCCCCACCCAGTAAGCGTTTACGTTTGGCGGTATGGTAAAGCCGAGTTCCTGCATGGACCAAAGCACCTGCGCCGCGCACGAATGGGCGCCATCTTCGTTACCCGTAATTAAACAGCCTGCTACTTTGTTATAAGTAAAATATTGCCCGTTCTTTTCGTCAGTAAAACCCTCTTCGTGGAAAATGGCATCTAATCGCTCAATTACCCTTTGGGCTGTCGAGGCAAGGTGACCCATCCATATTGGTGTGGCGATGATCAGGATGTCACACTGTTTTATTTTGTTCAGGATCTTTGGCCATTCATCACCGTGGCCCATGTCTGTGGAGTTGCCGGGTTTTACATCGTAATCAACTAATCGTATGATCTCCGTTGTTACGTTGAGATCGCGTAGTTGGTCCTGCGCTTTTTTGGCCAGGGCGCCTGTGTTTGAAAACGCCGGCGAATGTTTAAGAGTGCAGTTGATGATGAGTGCTCGCATAGCTATCGGTTTTACCAATCAACATCGTTGCCCGCGCTTTGTTCTTGGAACCTGCAATCGTTTGTAGCAGATAAATTAAAAAGCCTGCGCGTTGGGCGCAGGCTTTTTAAATGATTTACCAGTATAGCCGATATTTTTATACGGCAATTCACGGTCAGCAAGGTGAGTTGACCGTTAAAACAGTGCGTTGGTCATAAACCCGATAGCAAGGTTATCCACCTGGGTGGCGCTGTTCTTTAGCCCATACAGCCAAATGGTATAAACGCCGCCGTTGTTCAGGGTTACACCGCTCAGGCTGGCCAATACGGTCGATGTGCCGGTGGATGTAACCTGCAAATCATACGCGCCTCCGGGTGTGATCGACACAAAGCCCGAATGACCCGTAAACGATTTATTTGCAATAGTGGTGGTTGTAGCGCTTTTTATCTGCAGATCAACTGGGCCGCCATCCGGACAAAGGTTTACAAAACGGACCAAGGCGCTTCCTGCTGTCGGCTTGTTCAGCGTATCAGTAAGCAGCAGTTTTTGCGGATGGGTAGCCGTGTTAGCCAGGAAAAGCGAATAATAGGCGTTTTGATTCAGGCGCACAGTATCCGACAATAGCTGCCCGAGCGTATACGCATTATCAAAATTCGCCGTACGCAACCCGGCAAACGCGGTGATGTAGCCAAAGTGATCGCCGTATTGTATGGGCGACCAGTAGTTAACCAGGTTGGCATCCAGGAAAAACTTGATCGGCGGCTCGTCGGTCGATGCCTGCACAAATGACAAATAGGCCACCGGCGGATGATAGTTATTATTACTGTTGTCCTTCAGGCAGGACGATAGCAGCAGCATAATTGCACCTGGCACAAAAAACAGCCGCACAAATCTCTTCAATGGGGTTTTAAAATTTTTCATGAGTATATATTTAAAATAATTCGCATTTAGTTATACGCCATAAACGGTTAAAACGCTACAATATGTTAGTATAAAATTAATTAGAATGATAAACTAATTGATTAATAATTAATTAAAAAATTATTCTTAAAGTTTTTTATACCGGCGGCCTGCTTGTTGTCATTCCGCAATATTCTCCTATTTTTGATTCGAACAGCCAATTTCCCAACCCACACAAATGACGCAATCTTTTCCATACCTGTTGCTTTGCCTGGTGGTGGGTATAGGCCTTATTGTGCTGCTCACCACGCGGTATAAAGTTCACGCTTTTTTTGCATTAATATTGTCTGCCATTCTGGTTGGGCTGGGGGTAGGGCTGCCTTTTGCTGATGTGATCACTACCATGAAAGACGGTTTTGGTAAGATCATGGGCTCGCTGGGGTTTGTCATTGTTTTGGGCACAACCCTGGGCGTAATGCTGGAATATACCGGCGCTACTGCAGTGATGGCCGGCTTCATTTTGCGGCGAACCGGCGAGAAACGCGCCGCCTGGGCCATGAGTATTACCGGCTTTATCGTGGGGCTGCCTATTTTTTGCGATTCGGGGTTTATCGTGCTGAGCGGCTTAAATAAAAACCTGGCTAAACGTTCAGGCGTGCCCATTACCATCATGTCTGTCTCGCTGGCAACAGGTTTACTGGCCGTACATTGCTTAGCGCCGCCGCACCCGGGGGCCACTACGGCTGCTGTTACCATTGGGGCAGATATGGGCAAAATGATCGCTTATGGGGCGCTGGTGGCTATTCCTGCGATGATCGTTGGCAATATATGGGCGCGATACGCAGGAAAGAAATTTACGATAGTTCAGGAGGAGGAAGATACCCCAGAGGAAAGTGTATCGACACGGCCAACTGTTTTCAACGCCTTTTTGCCGGTGATTGTACCGATCATGCTGATCGCTCTAAAATCATTCTATACCATCGATTCAAAATTATCTGCAAAGTGGCTCAGCACCCTGCTTTCGATCGGCGACCCTGTGCCGGCATTAATGATCGGCATACTATTAACTTTTCTTTGCAAGTCCAAATGGCAAAAAACAGAATTAAGCCACTTGCTGCGCGACTCCGTTGAAAAAGCCGGGGGCATATTGATTATCATCGGTGCAGGCGGCGCTTTCGGGGCTATCCTGGCGGCCACCAAAATAGGGGTTCATTTCAGCCAGGTATTGGACCTGGGAGCGCTCGGTATCTTTTTCCCATTCCTGTTAACAGCGGTATTAAAAACAGCCCAGGGTTCGTCGACCGTAGCGATTATAACAGCCGCCGCTATTGTTCAGTCTTTATTGCCGAGTCTGGGTTTGGATTCGCAAACCGGGAAGCTGCTTTGTGTGCTGGCGATGGGCTCGGGCTCTATGATCATATCTCATGCCAACGACGCCTATTTTTGGGTGATCGCCAAATTCTCCGGGTTGGATATGAAAACCATGCTCCGGGTGTATTCTATCGCGACGCTGTTAATGGGGATCACCTCCATCATTATGGTTTTTATCCTGTCAAAAATTATCTGAAATGCATATCCTCATCGCGCCCAATGCCTTTAAAAACAGCCTTAGTGCAACAGATGCTGCTGCCGCGATTGAAAAAGGATTGCTTCAGAGTAAATTAAACTGCACCACCACTTGTTTTCCAATTGCTGATGGCGGCGACGGCACCGGTCCGCTCATCATCGAGAAATGCAAAGGCCGGATCATCCAAAAACAAGTACGTGATCCGTTGGGAAGGCCGATCACTTCCCAATTTGGTTTGATCGATAATGGAAAAACCGCTGTTATTGAAATGGCCGATGCTTCCGGCTTAAGGCTGTTAAAAAAAGAGGAGCTTAATCCAATGATGGCTTCATCCGCCGGGACCGGCGACTTGATCAAATTTGCATTGGATGAAGGCGTGAGCAAAATATTGCTCGCGATGGGCGGCTCGGCTACGGTCGACGGCGGTTGTGGTATCTTAAACGCTTTGGGTATTCGATTTTTTAATGCGAATGACGAGTTATTACAAGCCACGCCGCAGGCGTTGAGTGACCTGGCGAGAGTAGATATTTCGCAACTTGACAAACGACTGGCGCAGTGCGAAGTGATCGTCCTCTGTGATGTCAATAACAAATTACTTGGGCCGCAAGGTTCGGCGGCGATCTTCGGTCCCCAAAAAGGTGCATCGCCATCTGATGTCAGCAAATTAGACGGTTTTTTAAGCCAGCTTGACCAAATCGCCCAAAAGCAATTCGATATAAGCCTTTCTGAACTGAAATACGGCGGAACGGCCGGCGGTGCGGCTGCAGGCTTGTGTGGATTTTTGCAGGCAAAGCTGGTTAACGGCATCGAGTATTTCTTACAGGTAACCGGTTTTGATAAAGAACTGCAAAAAGCCGATTTGCTGATCACCGGGGAAGGCAGCATCGACAACCAAACCCTGCAGGGAAAAGGCCCCTTTGGCGTGGCGAATGCGGCAAAGCGAAAAAATATCCCCGTGATCGGTTTAGCAGGGAGAGTGCCTGTGGAACGCGACGCAGAGTTGGAACAATACTTTGATGTTTTAATGGCGATCGGGAACGAGCCTGCCGACCTAACTCAAGCCTTAATAAATACAAATGAGAATTTAATTCGAACAGCCAGGGCTATCGGCCACTTGCTTTATTTTGATTTACCCCGTCAAAATAAATAAAACTTAAACCGGCGGCCGGGTATTGCTCCTCCAGCTTGGCTTCTATTTTTTTGTAGGACCTGATCTCGGGGTAGGGCGCCATTTTGGTTTCAACCATCGACCAGTATTGCAAATCGATCAATGCTTTGCCGTTGCAATAACCGCGATAGTCTTTAATAAAATACCGTTTTAAAGGCCGGCATTTACTGGTATCCTTAATGCAAATGGACATTGCAGGCAATTTACCGGAATAGATACCCGACGATAAATAATTATCCCATAAGCCGATAAAATTCAACGCAGGCAAAATTCCCCAGCAAATTGCCACCGGAATGTTCCACCCGGCGAACATCTGCCGGAGCGGGAGCATAACTTCTTTTCCCCGGAAAGATAAAAGATATAAATAGCCCATCATTGCCACATTCCAGGGCCATACCACGATATTGTACTTCAACCCAAGTGGACCAAGGAAAATCAGGATAAATACGTGAAGCAGGATAAGCATAGCCGCCGCAATTTTCCTGGTTTTATTAAATAGAAGCCCGAAACCGGTAATGATCTCGAAAACCCCGGCCAGGTACCCGCAGTTTTGCAACCAGGTTTGCAGCGCTGTTTTTGCAGACATGTGAAAAAACTGCTCCAGCAGCATTTTGGTCCAAATACTATGTAAAAAGCCCATGTTCAGTTTGCCCAGGCCGCCATAAATATATATCGATGCCAAAATGAACAAAAAAGCACTGAGCGCCTTGATATCGCCTTTTTTATTGACCAGGAACACAAAAAGTATAAAAAGATATTGGTAGTCCCAGGGCTGCAGCCGGTTTTGATCAAGCAGGCACGACAAAACCTCGCATACCAAAAGGCTTGCCATAAAAATTTTGTTGGCCGGCACCAGGAGCAGCAGGACCAGCAGCAGCACCGAGAGCACGAACAGGAAAGTATGAACGGCGGGCGGGGTATTATCAAAAATGTTTAAAACGGGCGCCGCCGGAAATACCCGGTAAGCAGTAAACATGCGCCAGCCGATCAGTTTTGCGGGCAGCCAGCAAAGGGCTGTTATCCGTAAAAGCAAGTTGCTCACCTTTTCTGACTGTATCGGGGCGGGGGATCGGAGCATGGATAGTTAAAAACCTTCCAATATAAAAATAAAACCCGGCTTGCACGTGGCGAACCAGGTTTTATGATCATAATTCAGGAGGGGTGTGTATCGTCAGCTTAGTTAAAATAAGCGTTGGTGATCATGATGAGATTTAATTTGTCACCGGGCCCTGTCGAGGCGTTCAACCCTTCAAACATCACGGTGTACAGGTAGCCATTAGTAAGTGAAACATTTGACAAACTTGCCAATACAGTGGTAGTGCCATGTTTTAATACCTGGAAGGTAAAGTTTGACTGACCGGTTACCGGCATAAATGAACTGTGACCTTTAAAGGTCTTGTTTGCTGTAACAGTGGCGCCGCCTTGAATTACCAGATCCACGGCGGGTGCATCCGGGCTTAGGTCTACAAAACGAACCCCTGCATTTCCGCTTATTGGTTTGACAAGTGTGTCTGTTAAAAGCAAAATCCCTGGTTTTGGGCCGAGGCTGTCAAGGAAGAGTGAGTAAGCTAAATTTTGCTCCAGTGTTATTGGCGCTGTGGCAACAATTGGTGTGAAACTGCCTGCATTATAAAAATTAGCAGTGCGCTGGCCCGCAAGAGCGCTAAAATAATCGACTCCGGTTCCGTAGGAAATAGGAGCGTTATTTGCCCTGTCGCCGTTTAAATAAAAGTCCACCGCAGGCTCATTGGGCGATGCGTGTATAACAGTGAGCAGTGCCGTAGGGGGAGGATTTGGAGTGTTGGTGTTTTTGAGGCATGACGACACCAGTAAGCATAAAACAACCAGCCCTGTAACCGCCGCACCAAACCAACTTTTTAGGGCATATTTATTTTGTTCCATTTATGATGAGCATATGATACTATTATAAGGTACGTAACGGCGGTGTAAATCGTTACAAAACAAATCAATTTAGCTTTATAAAATTAATAATCAGGCCAATTTTTTGGCTGATATATTTACCAGCTGGCCAAAAGTTACGTAAAAGTACGTAATAAAATGAAGTAAAAACCCCGTCCCGCTTTCCCGGCTATTGCTGTATTTTTATTTATCCTTAAAGCTACGCAAAACTTTAAATTCATGGAAACAGAAAAAACCGATCACTCGGGAATGAAGCTCGGTAAAGCCGCTCCCGTACACGACCCGCGTACCTTAATGCTTGCAAATTACCTGGATACAACTGCATTGCCCGAGGCGCCTGCAAAGCATACCTACGCCAAAAACATACCTCATAAGAGCTGGGGGATGATGGATAATGATAAGATAGGCGATTGCACCTGTGCCGCCGCCGGCCATTTGATCATGGAGTGGACAGACGACAATGGCGCCTTATTTACCCCTGCCGACGCTGATATCATTGCTGCATATTCCGCTATAACCGGTTACAATCCAAAAACCGGTAAAAACGACAATGGCGCCGTAGAAACCAAGGTGTTAAACTATTGGCGAAAAACTGGTGTAGCCGGGCATAAAATATTTGCTTATGCTGCACTTGAGCCAAAAAATCATAATCACGTAATGTTGTCTACATTTTTGTTTGGTGGCTGCTACATTGGGATGGCCCTGCCCATAACAGCGCAACGGCAAAAGGTGTGGTCCGTTCCTCCGGGTGGGGCAACGGGGCAGGGCGCCCCTGGCTCGTGGGGCGGCCACGCTGTTCCGGTTATCGGGTATGACAGCCATGGTTTAACCGTTATTACGTGGGGCGCAACCAAAAGGATGACATGGTCGTTCTGGGATGCCTATTGCGACGAATCATATGCGGTGATCAGCACCGATTTCGCAACACCAACCAAATCGCCAAGCGGTTTTGACCTGGCTGCACTTCAGGCCGATCTGAAGCAAATTACGGCATGATTGAATTGAGTTAAGTTGAATAAGTTGGTTATTTGCCCCGATAGCTATCGGGGGTGTTGACCCTATATCTGCCGATGAGTTGAAACATTAAATCAAAGCCACTTTTCCTAAACTTTAATAACAGGGACGCGAAACCTCGCGTCCCTGAGTTTTTTTATAACCTAATCTCACTAAATCAACGCTCCCGATAGCTATCGGGACAACCAAATAATATATATTTGAACAACCATCAATTATAAACTATTCGTCATGATCCAAAGGAAAGTTCTCATCTGGTCTATCATCGTCGCTATCGGCGGCTTTATTTTTGGGTTTGATACCGTGGTGATCTCAGGCGGAGAGCAGGCTATACAGTCCTACTGGCACCTGGGCTCGCTTGCTCACGGACTTACCAATGCGATAGCCATTGTCGGAACCATTTTTGGCGCACTCTTCGGGCGTTTACCGGCTGATAATATAGGCCGAAAAAAATCTTTGCTGATCATAGCTTTGCTGTTTTTGTTCTCTGCCTTCGGAACGGCAATCACCACTAACTGGTATTTGTTTATGCTGCTACGGTTTATAGGCGGCCTGGGCGTCGGGGCTTCTTCAATTATCGCTCCCATTTATATTTCCGAGATTTCGCCTGCGAAGTCTAGGGGCAGGCTCGTTATCCTTTTCCAAACAAATATTGTTTTTGGTATCGTAATCGCCTATTTGTCAAACCTCGTCATTGTACATACCCTTGGATCAGGCAATACAAACGCATGGCGCTATATGCTTGGCATAATGACCGTTCCATCAGTGCTTTATTTTATTTTCCTCCGGTTTATTCCCGAAAGCCCGAGATGGTTGCTTTTACAAGGGCGAACCGCCGAAGCCACCGATATTTTTAAGATAATGAATCCAACCGGCTACGAGGGGGAGATGGCTGCCATCGTAAGCGCCAATAAGGCCGATGCATCGGAGCCGGGCAGTAACGCATTGTTTAGTGGTCGATATAAGTTCCCGGTCTGGCTCGCTATCCTGATCGCTTTTTTCAACCAGACGTCCGGTATTAACGCAATTTTATATTATGCGCCGCGTATTTTTCAGATGACCGGCCTGGGCAAATACTCGTCCCTTGAGCAATCGCTTATGCTTGGCATCGTAAACTTTACATTCACATTGATCGCTATCGCTGTTATCGATAAGATCGGCCGAAGAAAAATGATGTTTATCGGTTCGTTCGGGCTTATACTTACGCTTGCGTTGGTCGCCTGGTCTTTTTTTACAAAAAGTTTTAGCGGCTATAATGTTACTATTTACTTATCGTGTTTTATTGCTTTTTTCTCCTTTTCGCAGGGCGCCGTTATTTGGGTGTTCATTGCCGAAATATTTCCTACACAGGTTAGGGCCAAAGGTCAAACGCTGGGCAGTTTTACGCATTGGTTTATGGCAGCAGTCATCACCTTTATTTTCCCGTATTTTACCGAGAAGCTCGGTGGAGGCTTCACTTTTGCCTTCTTTTCGGTGATGATGGTGCTGCAGCTGATATTTGTATGGCAGATGATGCCCGAAACCAAAGGGAAATCATTGGAGGATATCGAGCATACACTGATCCACTAATCGGCGATTTTGCATCATCAACTATCCGGGTTTATTTTGAGCGCCGGGTAAACACTTTCGTAGAGCTGACGGATATTTATTTTTGAGCTCAATAAAGGCCTCACCCCCCCCAGGGTCTGCTGCGAAAATAAAAACGGCTAACGCAAAATTTGCTGTGGCCTATAACGCTGTTTCTAATCACTTTTCCTCTTATTATGCAAACATCTTTTCGCGAATTGTGTTAATCGGGAAATCCACCTCTGAAAAATAAAGTATCACGAAAATTACAATTCTCGTGATCTACAACATTATTAACCAATAATTAGTAAACTGGTAACATTTTAATTACCGATAATATTTTTTTCGCGCTAATCGATACTTTTAGGCGGTTTATCGATTCCAGGGGACGCTGATTTGCAAGATATTATACATTGCGGCCGAGGAGCCTGCAGACTGGTTAAACCCTGAAATATATAGCAAGTCAAATAAAAATTCATTCCAAAAAATTGATAAACCATGGCAAATTTGGTAGTTCAAACCCACACTTCCCCTAATCTAGTTTTTACAGGAATCATTACGTAAATCTGCAAATCAGGTGTATAGTTATGTTCAGGCAGTGAGTATTTAATTTAGTTTAATTGACCCCCGTGGTTCTAACCCCAAACCATATGAATAACAATATCTTAATTATAGCAGGAATGCACCGTTCAGGAACATCGCTGGTAAGCCAATGGCTAACCCGATGCGGTTTAAACCTGGGCGAGGTTTTGCTGGCCCCCAATATTGGAAACGTAGAAGGACATTTTGAAGATGTTGATTTTTACCGGTTTCATAAAGACGCGCTCGACTCACAGGGATTTTCGCGATGCGGATGGGTAACCGAACCATTGTCGCGCCTTACACGCTATCAAAAAGAGAAATTAAAGAGTATCATCGCCTTCAAAAACCGGATGAATGCACAGTGGGGATGGAAAGACCCGCGCACCTGCTTGTTCTTGTCGCAGTATCGTGAGTTTTTGCCAAATGCCTATTATCTCCATATCGTTCGCGATTACCAGTCCACCGTTTCTTCGTTGGTGATAAGGGAGTTTAAACATATGGAAGCCAAATACTTGTCACGGGGGCGTGTCTCCCGTTTTATATGGCACAAGTTCCGCCGGCCCAGGCGCCTGGAAAAACTTTACCAGGAGTTCTCCGAATTTTATTTAAGGATATGGGTGACGTATAACGAAGAGATCATCCGAAATATAGAAAACATCGATGAGGAAAGTTACATGATGGTAGATTATGCGATGCTGCTGGATTATGACAAGGATATATTTAGCCGGTTAAATCAACATTGGCATTTTGATTTGAGCTATTTTGATTTCAGGAAAATATTCAGGCAGGACCTGCTGAATAAATCGGTTGATGTGGACAGGTTTATCGGCGACCAAGCATTGTTAAAGCGGGCAAAGGAAGTTTATGCAACGTTAAAAAGCTTTGCTACCGTTGACAGTGTTTCGAGGCAAATGCCGCGATATAAACACTCTGTTTAGACAGATAGCGGCCATTTTGGAATTTGCCCCCCGCTTTGGCTATTCAACAACAATTAATCCATTCGTGCCATAAACAGAGGGGCCTTTCGTTACCTGGAAAGTTTCAAGATCAATAACGCCGATGGCATAATCTTTATCCTGCGATATATACGCAAATTTGCCCGATACCTGGACGTTGATCGGCGTTTTGCCGGTATTTAGACGCTGCAATACTTGTCCGGTTTCTGCGTCGATCACCAGCACGGTATCATTCAATGCTGCAGGTGCTAATATATATTTTTGATCCGGCGTGATGTTTGAATAAAACAACTGGCCGACGCCAAGATTTTCAAAATGTTTTAGTACTGATAGATCTGTTTTGGAAAGCAGGAAAACTTCGTTGAATCCCGAGGCCAAAAGCCAATTTTTTCCAATTGATAAACCCCTTATTGGAGAAGCAAATGCTGCATGCTTCAAAACAGCGCCGTTTTGCGGATCTAATTGAAATACGCCGTTTTGCCCTGCCATTAACCAGAGCGTATCGCCCTTCGCCGAAAACCAAAAGTTATGTGCTCCCTTTGGCAAACCGAACTTCCGCTTGAGGCCCAGTTTTGAGGCATTATAAACCATCATCGTATCACCCCCGATCTCCACATTCACAAACAACTCTCGCGACTTACCCGGCCGCACCTTAATGCCGTGCGGGCCATTTGCCGTAATTGTATCGGCTTCGGTGTATATCTTTTTGATGACCGTGCCCGAAAAAGGATCGATCACATGAAAACAATTACCGGTCCGGCCGGCCTTGTGATCATAGTCCTCCAGCCCGAAGTCGGTCACAAAACATTTTTTTGATACCGGGTCGTAACATATCTCATGTGGTTTGTAGCCGATGCTCAATTGACTGAGGCGCTGGTTGTTTTCAAGGTTAAAAACAGCGACCGAATCCTTTTCCTGCTGTACGGTTACCAGCAGTTTTGGCTGGGCTTTTAACAGGGGGGCCAGCAAGCACAGGGTGATCAGCGGGACAAATATTTTCATAAAATTTTTTTAGAAAGAAATGAAATTACAATTTTTTTCAAGTTGCACATATATACTTAATCATCTGTTTTATTTCTATTTTTAAAAAATCGTTATTTAATAGCCCCAAAAGGCAGCAACCGAATGAGCGCATCTTTAATTTTTTATATCATCCTGGCTTATTTCGTGCTGCTGATGTTTATTGCCCGGCTAACATCTCGTCATAACAAAGAGAACAGCTTTTTTGATGGCGATAAGTCTTCGCCCTGGTTTTTGGTAGCCTTCGGGATGATAGGGTCGGGGATATCGGCGGTTTCGCTGGTGTCTATACCGGGCAATGTCGGCAATAACAACCTTTACTATTTCCAGTTTATCCTGGGTACCATAGTTGGGTACTTGTTTATCGCTTTTGTATTAACGCCCATATACTACAAGCTAAAACTGGTTTCCATTTATACCTACCTTGATATCCGGTTCGATAATATTACTTACAAGACGGGCTCCCTGTTTTTCCTGGTGTCCCAGTCGTTCGGGGCAGCACTCCGGTTACTTTTATCGATCAAAATACTGCAATACGCGTTTTTCGACAGCCTGCATATTCCGTATTTTTTAACCATTATTATTGTATTGATACTTATCTGGCTGTACACCAATAAGTCAGGCATTAAAACCATTGTGTGGACCGATGCATTGCAATCCCTGTTTTTGATCACGGTGATCATTATTTCCATCGCAACCATTACCAGTTCGCTTGGATTATCGCCCACCCAAATGATCAAGGCCGTTGTTCATCATCCCTATGCAAAGCTATTCGACTGGGATATACATTCCGGCTCCAATTTTTTTAAGCAATTTATTTCTGGAGTTTTGATAACGGTTGCCCTGGTCGGTCTCGATCAAAGCATGATGCAAAAAACATTGACCATCAACAATGTTAAGGGCGCTAAAAAAAATGTACTGGCTTTTAGCTTTTTTATAGCAGCGGCACAAACGCTGTTTTTGGGCCTGGGAGTGTTATTGTATCTTTTCGTCCAAAAGCATGGTGTGCATTTAAGTGTGAAAGACGGCCAGTTTGAAAATACCGATGGCCTTTACCCCTTCCTTACGCTGCATTATTTAGGGCAAATAGGGGCTATCGCTTTTTTTATCGGCGTAGTTGCCTCTACGTTTGCCAGTATCGACGCCTGCATAGCAGCATTAACCACCGCTTTCAGCTACGATTTTATGGATATTTCCAACAGACCGGCTAATCGTAAAAAAACAATAAAAAACCGCGTGCTGCTCGGCGTTAATGTGGCCATGTTTATTATCGTAATGGCTTTTTGGAACAGCCAGGGTGCAATTATTAACACCATTTTTAAAATAGCAGGTTATACATACGGGCCCATTTTAGGACTATACCTAACCGGGCTGTTTACAAACATTCAGCTAAAAGGGAAATGGGTGCCGGTTGCCTGTGTGGGTGCTTCGCTTACTACCCTGTTTTTAAACTGGCTGTTCATCACTACGCTAAATTTCGACTTTGGCTTTATGAACATCCTGGTAAACGCCATACTGACCATAATTTTCCTGGTATTGATTAAGAAGAAAGCAAATGTCGTTGGATAACGAAACAGAAATAACACTGACAACGGATCATCGCGACTTTGCTGTTTGTGCCAGGGTGATGTCGGGAACGGACCCATGGCTAATGCTTAACATGGACTATGAACATTGTTTAAAGGCGTTTGAGGGTGCCTTTAGAGAAATTTTTGTACTCAAGAAGTCGGGCCAGATCATCGGTTTCTTTATTATACAGAACCAGGGGACTTTCAAAGGATACATCCAAACCATCTGCATCAGCGAGGCAAACCGGGGCGCGGGATATGGAACCAGGATACTCGAATTTTGTGAAGATCGTATATTAAAGTACTCGCCGAATATTTTTATCTGCGTAAGCGTTTTCAACCAAAAGGCATTGCAACTTTACGAGCGGTTTGGGTTTGAATTGATAGGAGAACTGAAGGATTTGATAAGGCCTGGGTTTAACGAGTTGTTGCTGCGTAAAACTGTGGGTCCTATTGCTGACTATACGCCCGCTTAAAAATAAGTAACGTTTTGTAAGATGAGATCATTTAAAAGGTATTGTGAGATTGCACTTTTAGGCACTTTATTATTCGTTGCTAATCGCTTAAACGCCCAAACCGCTGATTCAGTCAATAAAAAAACCACCTTAATCCGCCAGGTAGATGAGGCTATTAATAATGCCATAGCCGAAAATAAAATACCCGGCGCCGTTATCCAGGTAAAAAGGAATGGCAAAGTAATTTATAAACAGGCCTACGGGGACGCGCAGAAGTTTAATTACAACCATGAGTTGCTGCCTGTTCCGGATAAGATGACCACCGGCACGCTGTTCGACCTCGCGTCATTAACCAAAGTGGTCGGTACAACTACTTCCATTATGCTTTTGGTTGACAGAGGCCTGATCAAAATTGACGACCCGGTAAGCAAATATGTACCCGCATTTGGCACACCGGATAAATCTGCCATCATTGTACGGCATTTATTAACCCACACTGCCGGCCTTTACGAATGGTACCCGCTTTACTACCGGGCATCAAACAAGCAACAGACTTTTAAGCTGATAGGGGAGCTGCCTCTTCATTTCCCGGTGGGAGCCGAACGCAAATACAGCGATTTGGGTTTTACTGTGCTTGGCGAGATTGTTGAAATTGTATCGGGTATGTCGCTCGACAAATTCGAGGAGCAGAATATTTTTATCCCGTTGGGGATGAAAAATACGCTGTTCAACCCGTTAAAATCGGGCCGCAACTTTAAAATTGCTGCAACTTCATTCGGCAACCCTTACGAAATCAGGATGGTGCACGACCCTTCAATGGGTTACCAGTTTAAGGAAATAAACCCCGACCAGTGGAACGGCTGGCGGCATTATGTTTTAAAGGGCGAGGCAAACGATGGCAATGCCTGGTATGCTGAGGGCGGGGTAGCGGGCGCAGCCGGGCTGTTTTCGACCGTTGATGATCTGCAAAAACTGGTGGATATGCTGATGAACAAGGGGCGCGTAGGCGACAAACAATTTATCTCGGAAAATACCATCAACGCTTTTTTGACGAAGGACAAGTTCAACAACGGCCTTGGCTGGATGATGGACCCTGTCAATTCGTTTATGAAGAATGGCCCCGCAGGTACTTTCGGGCATACCGGCTTTACGGGCACAAGTATCAGCGTGGTTCCGACTGAGGGGCTTTCCATCATACTGTTGATCAACCGCCAGCAAATGGGCCTTCAGGCAAACGGCGAATATTATAACCCCAACCCGATACGCGCTGCGGTGTTTAAGGCAGCGATGGACTATTGCAGGTAGGTTTAAGTCGAAAGTCTTAAGTCGAAAGTCTTAAGTCGAAAGTCGCAAGTCGGAAAATGTCCGTTTTTGACTTTTGACTTAGAACTTTCGACTAAAAAATCATTCCCATTTGAAAGACCTTACCGAGAGCGGGCAAATAACCAGGTTCCACAGCACCAGCTCGCCAACAATTACCGGCAACTCCCAGATGTGAGCGCCTTCAAACGCTATTTTTCTGAGGCCGTCCACAAACAAGGTGAGCGGCAGCACGCTGCAGAATTGTTCCATCCAGTGCGGGTAGTTTTGTATGGGGAAAAACAAGCCGCAAAGCAGGATCTGCGGCAGCACAATGGTATTGGCGATAGGCGTTATGGAATTTTCGTTCTGCACCACGCCGCTGATAATAAACCCGATCCCCATAAAAACAAACAACCCGAACAGCGAGAAAACCAGCATTTCTAAAAATGTTTCGATCCCGTTGATCAGGGTGAAATTAAAAACATAAAACCCCAGCGCCACGATAACGATAAAGCCGGCGATATGAAAAAACAGCCTGCTCAGCATTTCGCCCGATATGATCGATCGCCGTTTTACAGGCGTCGCCTGTAGTCTTTTCAGCACCAGGTTTTTGCGCAGGCTGAACAACAGGAATGATGAACCGTAAACGCCGGCCATTAACAGCGAAAAGCCAAGTTGGCCGGGCAAAATAAAGTCAATATTTCGATAGATACGCCCCGGTGCCTGGGTTACCGAAATGGTTGCCGCAGACGGATTTTTGGGAAACATTTTTTGATCGATGCGATGAACGGCATCGCTGATCTCGGTTTTAAGCAGATCAATGCGTCCGCCGGTTGAAGCGGATGTTTTTAAGGTGATGGCGTAATGCGGTGGCAGGTTCGGTTGATTATCCTGCCGGATATTTAGCAGCGCCGCGATACTGCCTTTTTTAAGGCCATTTTCCTGCGCTGGCTTTGACAGGTCTTTTGAAAAACTTACGCCGGGAATAGCCTTTATAGCCTTGTACACCATGCTGTTGGTGTCGCAATCAGGAGCAATGGCCAGTTTCATATCAGGGGCCTTGCCCACGTTGATCGAACCAAATACAACGATAAAAATGATGGGAAACAGCAGTGAAAAAACAATAGAGGTGGGGCTTCGCAGGGTAGCCAGTAAACTGTATTTCGAAATGGCAAAGGCGGCTTTTACCTGGTTGGCAGGGTGACTCATGATGGCAAATATAAAATAATGCGGAAGTATTTACCATGCGCTTATTCAAACCATTTTTCGCTTTTGACTGTATTATAAAGCGGCGCGCTAACACGGCCCCTACATTTTGCTAATGCTATGAAAGATATAAAAGCTGAAAAATTTTACGATAAAGCCTTTGACTGGCTGCTCGCTAACGGGCCTGCGTTCGTGATAGGGGTGGTAGTGCTCATTGTCGGCCTATGGCTCATAAAACTGTTTGTTAAGTGGACGCAGGGGCGAATGCACAAAAAGTCGGTTAACCCTTCCATACGGCCGTTTCTGATGAGTTTGCTTGGGGTAGCGCTCCGGATACTGCTTATACTCACCGTGATGGACATCGTCGGCTTCAAAATGACCCTTTTTGCGGCGCTGGTCGGTGCATTTGGCGTGGCGGCTGGTTTGGCGCTGTCGGGCACGCTGCAAAACTTTGCCAGCGGCGTGCTCATCCTGCTGTTAAAGCCCTTTGTAGTTGGCGATAATATTATCACCGGCGGCCTGGAAGGTACGGTAATGTCTATCCAGATATTTTATACAATCATCAAAACGTTCGACAACCGCACCGTCATCGTGCCCAATGGCCAGCTATCAAACCAGGTGATCATCAACACCAGCCGCGAGGGCAGCCGGCGACTTGATATCGACCTTAAATTTGCCAACAACATCGATTTTAAACAGGTTAAAGGCATCATTAGCGACGCCATCGATAAGTGCAATAATATTTTGGCGACGCCTGAGCGCCGTATCGGTGTGGGCGAATTGCAGGCCGACGGTTACCTGGTAAGCACAAATGTTTGGGTAGATGCCCATGGCTTCCAGGATACCAAACTCGCCGTGCAGGAGTGTATTTTGGAGGACCTGAAAAGCAGCGGGGTTAAAATACCAGGTATGTAATAGCTTATTTACAACCGCTTTGCGTGTTTCTTTTTTCCTATATCCTATCTTAGGGCAAAAAACTAATTATGAAATACCTTTTTTTGCTCCTGTTGCTGCCGTTTGTTACACAGGCCCAGGAAGTGACTAACCAGCGCCTTTACGATACCATACCCTTTATCCCCCAACATACACCAGACCGGCTTGCACAGTTTGCAAAGGAGCCGATAGTAACCGGCAAGATCATCTTCCTGGGTAACAGCATCACCGAAATGGGTAACTGGAAAAAAGTAACCGGCGATACCACCGTGATCAACCGCGGTATTGGCGGTGATATCACGTTTGGCGTGTTAAAGCGGCTGCAGGATGTTACCGACCGCCAGCCCTCAAAAGTATTTTTGCTGATCGGGATCAACGATATTGGCAAGGATATTCCCGACCCTGTCATTGCCGATAACGAGCTTAAGATTGTAAAGGCCATACATGCCAAATGCCCCCAAACCAAAATTTATGTACAAAGCGTGCTGCCGGTTAACGATACTGTTCGCAACTTCCCGCAGCATTATGATAAGGAGGAGCATGTGGTGGCCCTCAATAAGTTGCTGAAAGCCAATGCCACTGCGGGGGGCTACACCTTTGTAGATATTTTCCACCTGTTTGTGGATGCCGACGGCCGCCTGCAGGCTCAATATACCTACGAGGGCTTGCACCTGAAGCCGGATGCCTATGTAATTTGGGTGAATTACCTGCGCAAAATGGGCTATTTGTAAGGCTGGTTTAGGCCGCAAAATACTGTCTATCCCTGAAAAAGTTGACACGTTTGAAGATTAGCCCTGGTTTGGTTTACATTTTACCGCAAAGGACGCTAAGACTTTCGCAAAGTTCGCCAAGCCTGAACGTGGCGATGACTTTATTCTTAACGCCCTGCAAAAACAAACAAAAAATTATTTAAAGCGACCGGCTTTGCGGCCTTTGCGAAAATCTCCGCGCACTTTGCGGTTAAAAATAGCCGCCAAACAAGCATCGAAACGCCTTCAAAACACTTACGAAACACCTTCAAAAGGTATCGCAAAATGCTTCAGGTGCCAAAAAAGTGTTCATTTTTGTTCAAAGTGTAAACGGTTTTTGGCAACCGAAAAACGGCAAAAAGTCACAAAGGCGACCGGTACAAAGCTTCCCGATCGGAACCTGGCCAGGCATCCGTTCGTCGCGGGCATTAAAAAATGATTAGAAAATGAACGAAGATATTTAATCAAAAGGAAATTGCCATATCAAAAATTAATCAATTTATCCCCCACGAAAAAATCCTGTTGAATTAACATATTAAAATTACTTTTTGTAAAATAATTTGCTGAAGCACAGTAAATTGATTTGCATGTATCATGTTTTTTACATAGCTTCATACCGATCTAATATTCACAACCCGTACGCCGAAAAGGGTAACAAAGAGTAGGTAGCTTAAATCTTTCACATCATGAAAAATTCAATTTTAAAGGATTTTACTCCTTTACCATTTATTTCCCGATTGCAAATTAACCATACCGGAAAAACACCCTTTTTAATACCGTAAAAACCCCCTATAGCCGATGGATTTGGCTATTTAGTTTTGAGGTACGAAAATATTGGTAATACCCCGGATGCCGAAAAGGGGATTTAGAGTAGGCGGGCTTAAATCTTTTGTGTCATGATAAGGAAATTTACTTTTATTCTTATTGCAAGCTTGTTGTTAGCAATCAATTGCTTTAGCCAGCCTCAAACAATTGCTAATTCAATTTCAGGGCAATTGCCATCAAAACAGACTGACGCTTCTAGCGAACCTACCGGCATCGCTTATTATGACGCTATTACTATTAATTCTCTGATGACTAGCAAAGACTATAACAGCCTTTATGCTTTTACGGGGAAAATTTATGGCCTTAAAATAATTTCGAAGCATGATTTGATAACCGCCGTTGGAGACAACACATATCTATTGAATGAATTTAATAAGATTATTGACCCCGCAGACACAGTTAAATCAACCGAAATTAAAAATGGGGGAAAAGCAAACCTTTTACTAACCCAGCAAGGTAAGCAATCGGCTCTTTCAAATATTCCGGGCCTTGATGTAACTAATATCGCGAACGGGATCGCCGAATTTATGGTTAAACGGGCAAAGCAAGAACTTACAATAGCTTTCTTCAATAGGTTTCAAACTTTTGCAAAAAAGCATGGGGAATTTCAAGTCTTATTTCCCAAAACTTTCGATAATTTAAATACAATGCTTTCTTATAATTACACAGAGTGGCTACCGGCACTGCGAACTAGTTTTTATGCAGATATTCAAAACATCCCTAGTCATATTGACGGTGTCTTAGATGTACCCGAATGTAAAATATTTCTGCAGAATTTTCCAGAAATAAGAGTCCTAATTAGAACTATTAGTCTTGCGGATACAATAAAAAATGGTAAGCTATCTGTTGCTGATGGCCTAAAGGAATTTGCTGCATTTCCGGAAATAAAGAATAGCGATGCAAACTCAATTGAATTTAAAAACTTCGCAAATAGTATAAAACTGATAGCAACCTTTTCTCAGTCAGTAAGAAATTATGACACGCCCAAGCCTAAAGTTGGTTGGATAACCTTAGCCCAATTTGGCCAATTGACTAGTGACATGATTAAAAATCCAAATACATTTAATATTTTTTTGGGGCTCATAGTAAAGGAAGTGGAAAAAGAAAAAATCAAGTTTTACTATACAGATGGATCGAAAAATTTCTCAGATTTAATGCTAAAATTATCTAACCCGTTATATAAATTCAATAAGTTACTGCCCGATTTTCTTAAGATTGCCAAGACCGTAGATTCAATAAAAACTGACATCGAGACCAAGAAAGAAAAGGGAATAGCTATAACGAAAGATGACTCTTATAACTATGTCAATAGTGCTATTAACACAATAGAATTCGGATTTGACATAGCCAAACAATTTGATAGTAAAGTTGACATCGCCAATTATGACACAATCGCGCGAAAAGCCAATGAAGTTTACAGGAATATTTATAGAGCGGAATACCCTCAAGCAATCCTTAATACAGTTTACATATTAAATAAAACAACAACTTTGATTAATAATGCTAAAAACACTTTAAACAAAACTGATAAGGATATATCGTCGAAGATAAAAGCTGTTGAAAAAAACACAACTGATACAACAGTTCAAAAAGATTTGGCGAAAAATAAGGCGGATTTGCTTTCCAACGAGCAACTAATTAAAAGTAGCCCAAATGCTGATTTTTCCAAACTAACGCAGGCAATAAGTACATATGGATTATTCATCGCAAATATGATTAATGCCAAAACATCGGATGATGTAGAATCTTTAGTAGAAAGTGCCGTACTGCCTGCGGGCAGTTCCTCTATTAAAAAGAACTCGGATTTTAATTTCTCGGTTCAATCTTATTTGGGGGCTTATATGCTTACAAATTCAACGCCCACTAGCATAAACTCCGCTTGGGGTGATAAATTTAGCGTCTCCGCGCCGATAGGATTATCAATTAGTTATGGATTAAAAAACTGGGGGGCAGTTAGCTTGTTCGGCTCTATTTTCGATATTGGAGCGATTGTAGACTACCAATTAAAAAAAGATTCAGTTGTTAATTCATCCGGTAAAAATACGGCGGTCACAAGTAAAAATTATCGGGTAAATTTAGGACAAATTGTATCGCCCGGGGCCTATTTTGTTTACGGATTTGGCTGGAATTTACCGTTATCGCTCGGTTTTGGTTATCAATATGGGCCGGGACTCGGTAAAATCAACTCAGATGGAACTACTGTAGTGAGTAACCCTCACGGAAGGTGGGGCGCATTTTTAAGTGTCGATATTCCATTGATTACCCTCAGCAATGCGATCAAGAAAAAGTAATGCGCCCTTATAACTTGTTTTTTAATTTCTTATTTTTTTAACAACAACAATCCCCATAAACTTAAGTAACATTCATCATGAAAGCTTCATTTCTAATCCTATTTTTTTTCTTAGCCATTTACTGCTCAGTAAAGGGCCAATTAAAGAGGTCTGATACCGGCAAAAAGACGAACCAACGAACTTCAGTCCAACAAGCACATAGCCCGATTCAAACAGTTGATCATATGCCCATAATTCAAGCGGAACCTTTAAAACCTGTAACTAAGTTAGCTGATACTTCGAAATGGGGAGTTGAGTGGGTGCTTGTTTTTAGTCCACTCATTTTATTTTTTCTCTTATTACTGATTGTCTGTTTTTGGATAAGAAAGTTCGACTTAAGCGAAGCTCTTACTGAAAATGATCTCTCCACAAAGACCAAATACAACAAATTGTATGATATAGATAATATCACTAAATTGCTTATTTTAAACTCAAGTATTCCCGTTTCGTCAATATTACCACCAACCATTGGTGAATCCGAATTTTACCGACCAAGTATTAGTCGGCTAATTGTGTTTATTACCAGCATGCTATCTTTGATTCTTGGACTGTGCATAACTTGTTTTGTAATATACAACAACTTACTGGGTAGAGACTCCTCTGCAGACATCAATAAACTGTCTAATGTCTTGCTTTCATTAGGGATTGGCGTCGTGCCCTATGCATTTAATAAAGTTGCGACAGCAATAAACTCAAAACCAACTCAGCCTCCCCCTACAATGCAACCGATAATATCGCCTTTGACGGGAACAGTGCCCATTGCAACACCCATTGCAACACCCATCGCAGCCTTGGAAGCTACTCCTCGTATCAAAAAATAACCTTAAACTAAATTCATATGTTAACACAAAACCTAGCATTAGTTAGTACAAGTAATCAAACTAACGCAGCTGACGTTGCAGCTACTGCCTCAGCAATACAAAAACAGGTAACGAGAGATCTTGCACCTATATGGGGAATCCAAGCTACCGTGGATTACTTCCCGGACATGGACAGCATTCCGGTGGGTTATTGGCCAATAGTGATATGTGACAATATCAATCAACAAGGCGCACTCGGTTACCATACAGATAATAATAATCAACCTATATCTTATGTCCAGGTAGATCAAACTTGGCAACTGACCTGCAGTCACGAAGCTTTAGAGATGCTTGTAGACCCGTTTGGTAACAGGATGGTCGCAGGCGATAGCATTGATCCGCAAAATCCAAGTCGGGTGAATTATTTAGTAGAAGTGTGCGATCCATGTGAAGATGCTTCATTCGCTTATTCAATAAATGGAGTTCTGGTAAGTGATTTTTACACTCCACAATATTTCGACCCGGTAACAAGTAACGGGGTTAGATATAGTTTCACGGGATCATTGACCCAACCAAAACAGGTACAATTGAATGGATATCTTAGTTGGTTAGATCCAATTTCGGGTCAATGGTATCAAGCGACGTATTTTGGCGACAGCGTCGCAATAAATCCTCTCAACGGGATGCAAAATACTAGGGAAAGTTTGCGCAGCCAAATAGATCGTCTCACAAAAAACCCAAACAAAACCGCCCCGTTTGAAGAGGCCAATGAAAAACACAAGGCAATTCAAGAAAAAACAGTAGTAGCCGCCAAGGCAATTGCTAATTCACGACGAATCGAGTTAATAAAAAAGGGCTTTTTAAGGGCATGAAAGAGAGATGTGCCGTCAATATTAAAAGGCATTTGTTCGGCGTTTTTGGATATTTTTCAAGCAAATTTGCGCTATACTTGCTTGATATAAAACAATAGATCAACTTGAAATCGATTTAAAGTTGGTCTATTGTTAATAGGTCTCTTTTAGAAACTCGCCACTTATTTCCCGCTGAGTCAAGTACCCACAGCTTGGCGACATACAGTTTGAACGTCCGCGCTTAGTACACCACCTAACTTACTTAGCCCGCTCAAATCAGTTCCCAGTCCCCTTTCCAAAACCAACCCATTCTTCGCCTGGAGCTTTTAGCACCCGGCATAAAGATGCCGTTGTCGGCTATGCCTATTTTGGCTTGTAGCTTAACAAGGTCAGGGTCCTTGTTTTGCACGGTACGCAGGGGTGATCTGGGACTGCTCAATGAGTTCACTCAAGACCTTAGGAGCTGCTGCCAGAGCAATAATAATCAGTTGCAAACAAATCCCTGGAAAACTCGATTTTTAGACCAATGAAAAATCTAAATCCCTCTTAGAGCCCCCCCTCACACCACCCCCCAAGTCCCCCTCCCCACAATCCCATCAGCCACCAACCCATTCTTCTCCTGAAAGGCCCGTACGGCGGCTTCGGTAGCCGGGCCGAAGATGCCGTCGGCGGTTACGCCTACTTTGGTTTGTATTAGTTTTACCAGTTCGGGGTCATTAGGTTGGCCGGCGCGCAGGGTGGGCCGGGATTGTTCGGCGGGTTCGGTTGGGGCTGTAGCGACAGATGCAGGTGCGGCGCCGTCCATGATGGCTTTCACCGCCGCCCGGAACGTTGTCATATCAAAACTGGGATCCACCTTGCGGGTTGGTGCATATTCTTTGTGGCCCATGCACCAGGTTACGTCCGGCTGTTTAATGTGCTGTAATATAGCTGCTACGCCACGGCGGTAGGCGTCCATTTGCACTTCCGGCCAGGGGAGGTCGTCGCGACCGCCGGTATTTTCTGCTTCAATACCTATGAAATTTGTATTGCCCGACTTTACGCCCTTCCATTCCCCGGGACCGGCATGGTTGCACCTGCCGGCGGCGATGATGTAAAACGTGCCGTCGCGCCCCAGGCCAAGCTGGGATAGTGGGCCGGGTAGGTCCGACCGGCCGTTTATCAAAATATCCAGTGCAGGCATATTGCCTTTCCTGGGGTCGCCTGTATGGTGGCAAAGTACACCAAGCACTTTCCCCATTTCGGCGCGGCCGCGGTTTTGCCAGCCGTCGCACTCTTTTACTTTCAGGCCTGCATCCTGCAAAACCTGTGATAACCATGTTAATGAATAGGCCATGATGTTAATTTTTTTGATGCAGCCTGATCGGCCTGCGATTGATCTCAATATTTAGGAAATGTTTAAGCTAAAACGTTCTGCCGGGGGGTCGGACGGTTTCGCAACCTGTCACAACAAAGTTTAAGCGAAATGCACATTTGCATTTCGTTTTAAAGCTAAACAGTAAAATTTTAATTATCAATAGGCTTGTTTGAGAAATTGGGTTTAACATTTGATTGCAGCTGCCACCTTTCCGCCGAAGGCGAAGAGAGGGTGGTCGAGCAAAGCGATGACCGGGTGAGTCGACTCCGGCGGACATTACCGCCAATGCACTGGTGCCAATGTCCGCCGGAGTCGACTCACCCTCCCGACCTTCGGTTGGGACTGCGACGCTCGACCCTTTCTTCCGCTTCGCGGTAAAGCGGGTAAAACACATCGACCAATATATACGCTAGTTATTACTCCAATATTTTTTATTATCATTCGCCGGCCGTCTGCAATGCAATTGCCTGGTTTGCTTTGCTTTAAGATGAAGAAAATATATTTTTTGGTATTGTAAATAAAATAATTAGTTGTTACCTTTAATAAACTAAATCTACCTCCTATGAAATCAGCCGCTATCGCATTCCTGTTATTTTTAGTTTCTTTCCGGGTACTGGCGCAGGACCCTGAGTTTCCGCGGGAGTTTATTATGCATTTAAATATGCAAAGTGGTATTGTAACCAGTTTTAACAACGCGCCTGAGTTGTTTACGGGCGGGGTGCAGCTGATACCGCAGTACACGTTGATCACTAACCTGGTGCGCGGCGGCGCCATCGCCGAAGTATTTTATACCAGTAAAAACCTGCAGGGCGCCATCGGCCCAACCATATCTATCAAGTTAATGACGCTGATGGCCGGTAAATTCGGGAGTATTGGCAATATCAACCTCAGTTTCGACCATTTATGGGGTACGGGCAGCGAGCGCCTGGTTGGCGGGGGCATCAACCTTGACCTGGCCAATAAGTTTATATTGGGCTTGTCGCTGCAGCGCGACTATAATTTAGGCACCTGGTGGATACAGAGCGGGCTGGGCTTTAAGATTAGTAAAACCAAAAAAATTCCACATATATGAGCAGAGCATTAGTAGTAAGTGGCGGGGGCTGCAAAGGGGCCTTTGCTGTGGGCCTTATCAAACGGTTGTTTGAGCAATGGCCCAACCTTAAGTTTGATATGTATGTGGGCACCAGCACCGGATCATTGGTTACGCCCCTGGTGGCTATGGACGAAATGGCTTTGGTTGAACATATATACACCACCGAAACCACGGAGAATATTGTGAAAACCGGGCGGCTGGGCGACCGCATTAATGATGTTTCGATATTTGACGCATGGCCGCTATGGGAGTTGGTACAGGCAAACTATACCGACGACCGGTACGCTGCGCTGCAGGCTACCGGCCGCAAAATATTTATCACTACTACCTGCATGCAATCCAGCCAGTTGGTGGTTTTTACCAACGACCCCGCGCCGGCTAACCCCGAGAATTACCAGGTACGTACCTTTGTTAACGCCGACCATTTCCGCCGGGCGGTAATGGCGTCGGCCTGCCAGCCGGTCTTTATGCAGCCCATTGCCGTAAACGAGAATATAGCCGACGACCCTACTAAGACTTTTCAGTTTTGCGACGGCGGCGTGAAGCAATACGTAGGGGTACAAATGGCGGTTGATAATGGCGCCACCGAAATTTTCACCATTGTTTTGTCGCCCGAAGCGGATGAGGTGGACAACGAGGTATATGGCGACTTGTTTACCATACTCCAAAAAACGATCTCCATTTTCTCCGACAACGTTGATAAGGACAATTTGCTGATGCCCAAAAAATACAACGATGCACTGGTATACATTGATGCCGTAAAAGCTAAGATGGAAGCCAGCGGATTAAGCAGCGACGCTGTTAACGAATTTTTTAATATCCCGGCATTGAACAGCCCCTACCAGGGCAAAGCGCCCATTAAATTCTTTTTCTTTGAGCCGGTCGCCCCTTTGGACGGCGGCCCGGGAGGCCTCACGTTCGATCCTGTAAAGATGACGGCAATGGTACAGGCGGGCGTAGACGTAGCGAATAATTTTATCGCCACGGTGAACCCGGCGGATGTTACCTGGAATTAATTCTATTGCCAGGCAGGGAACAGACGCGATGCATCGCGTCCCTACGCCGTTTCGATTTTTAAACGAGCCCCATCAAATGGTATAAAGTCAAATCAACGCCCAGGTTTTTGGCCCTGCAATTCCGTCGGGGACTAAATGATGATCGCTTTGAAAGCCGCGTATAGCGGCTTCGGTATCAGGCCCCAGGATGCCATCGGCAGTTACGCCAACCTTTGTTTGCACAATTTTAACCAGTTCGGGGTCATTGGGCTGGCCGCGGCGAATAGTTGCCCTTTGCAGGCCTGCCGGTTCTGCCGGCGGTATTATGTCGGGCGCCGGCGCAGTGCCATCCATAATAGCTTTAACGGCAGCGCGAAAGGCATCCATGTCAAAATCAGGGTCGGATTTACGGGTAGGGGCGTACTCTTTGTGGCCGGCGCACCAGGTAACGTCGGGCTGGTTAATGTGCTGCAATATGGCGGCTACACCGCGGTGATAGGCGTCCATTTGTACGTCGGGCCATGGAAAGTCGTCGCGCCCGCCGGTGTTTTCGGCTTCGATACCGATAAAATTTGTATTGCCGGTGGTTATGCCTTTCCAGGTTCCGGCGCCTGCATGATTGCATTTGCCTGCGGCGATAACGTAATACGTACCGTCGCGGCCCAGGCCAAGCTGCGATAAAGGGCCCGGCAGGAAATCCGGCCCGGGGTCCGTCCGTCCTTTAATTAAAATATCCAGCGTAGGCATATTGCCTTTGCGTGGCCCTGCAGTGTAATGGCAAATTACGCCAAGTACATTACCCATTTCGGCGCGGCCGCGATCCTCCCAGCCGTCGCATTCCGCAACTTTCAGGCCTGCACTTTGCAAAACCTGTGATAACCATGTTAATGAATAGGCCATTATGCTACACCTCCTTTTGATGCCGGCAGATCAGCGTCTGCCGTTATTTGTGTTGGTTGAGTTCCGCAGCCATCTAAGTCATCTGCGGCCGGGGCTGCTGCTACGCCCGCTCCTGTATCTGCTGTTGCACCGCCGCCTCCGGCCGCTGCTCCGCCGCCATTGCCCGCCATTCCAGCTCCCGGTACGGCCAGTTTGCTTTCAAAATACGTTTGGGTTGCCTTGGCGCCGAAAACAAAGGCGATCACCCCCATCCAATACTGGTCGAGCCCGATTGCCTTGAGGCTGGTTTGCCCCCAGCCGATCTTTAGCAATAAAATGCAAATAACATTGGTCATCATAAACACCACCAGGCGCATGGTGCTAAGCCCTTTGGTCGAATCGCGTAAAAGGTCCGGAAAGGCAAAGGCGACCCCCAGCATAATGGCAAAAAAGTCCATCGCGATGATCCCGCCGCCCTTGTCGTCCAATTTGCCTATTAGTTGCTCAATAATTAAATAGATCAATGCGCATAAGATCACCACGAACCCGATGATCTGGAGGATGGATATTTTATCCTCGGCAGAATGGAGTAGTTTTCTGTCCATAACGACAAAGTTTAGCCAAATGCATTATTGCATTTCACCATAAATCTAATTAGTAAATTTTTAATTGTCAATAGGTTGGCGCATTTTATCTTAATTATTAATTAATAAAAGCGAGTGGAAATAAATTAAAACTAAACGTAAAAAAAGCCCGTTTTATGCCGGGTTTTTTTGGTGATTAGTGAATTATACGAGGTTATTTTGCTCCCGCGTTCCGGGTACCTTCCCGCTCAAGAGATAGTCCGAACCCACTTGCCGGGTTCCTTGACCCGCAAAGGCGCTCTTTCTTGTTGTTTTTACCAAAGGACATAGCGAGATTTGGAGTAAATAAAAACATATTGCAGGCTGATACAACGCAGTGAAAATATCCTATCCAAAACTTATGAAATTGAAAAAATGCCTGGTTCCAACGATACTGTTGCTGTTAGCAGTTGCATATGCAGCCGTCGCCCAGGTACATCAACCCAAAACATTTACCAACCCCATACTTCCAACCGGCGCCGATCCATGGGTGATCTATAAAGATGGCTATTACTACTACACCAATAGCACCGGAACGAATTTAACCATCTGGAAAACCCGCTACATGGCCGACCTTAACAAGGCCACACCGACTGTAGTGTGGACACCGCCTGCAGGTATGGCCTACTCCAAAGAGCTATGGGCGCCAGAGCTGCATTACTTGCAGGGCAAATGGTATATGTATTTTGCTGCCGATGATGGCGACAATAATCACCATCGAATATATGTGATCGAAAATGCGGCCAACGATCCTACAACAGGCCGCTGGGTTTTTAACGGCCAGGTTGCTGATGCGAGCAATAAATGGGCGATAGATGTATCGGTATTTGAAAACAAAGGCCGGCTTTATATGATCTGGTCGGGGTGGGAGGGTGACCATAACGGCGAACAGAATATTTATATTGCTGCGCTTAAAAACCCAACTACAGTGGGCAGCAAACGCGTAAAAATTTCAAAGCCCGAATTTGCCTGGGAACAACACGGCGACCTGCACGACGCCGCCAACCCGCCGCATGTAAATGTAAACGAGGGCCCCGAAATACTAAAACACGGCAATAAATTATTCCTGGTCTATTCGGCCAGCGGTTGCTGGACAGATTTTTATTCGCTTGGGATGCTCACTGCGGCTGCTGATGCGGACCTGCTCGACCGGCGCTCATGGAAAAAATCGCCCAAGCCGGTTTTTACGCAAAGTGAAGCCAATAGCGTGTACGCTACAGGGCATAATTCATTCTTTAAATCGCCGGATGGCAAGCAGGATTGGATACTCTACCATGCCAACCCCAAACCGGGCTGCGGCTGCGACGGCCAGCGCTCGCCGCGCATGCAGCAGTTTACCTGGCGCAGTGACGGGACGCCCGATTTTGGGGTTCCGGTGAAGATTGGAGTGGGGTTGGCGGTGCCGTCAGGGGGTGATTAAAAAAGTGCTGATTATTGCTTAGCGTTAATAGCTCTTTCAACAAGTTGCATCTTACAAACCGGGCAAAGGCCCGAATATTCGTGTGCAATCGTGTCGCACGCGTTATTGCAGGGCGGGCAATAATACGCAAAGCCAGGCCTCGCCTTTCTGTCGCCGATAGGGATGTAGTTTTCCCAATACCAGGGCGTGTAAGTATCGCCGATACAGTAGGCCAATAAAGGCTTGAAAATACTTTCGGCATTGTCGCTGTTCGACATCATAACAATTGCCACCCCTTTGTCTCTGAAGCACACCGAATAATGCTGCCATCCGTCATCATGCCCTTCCTTAAAAAACGCAGGGCCAAACGGCGTGGTAAATAGCCCGAAACCCAGTCCATAACTCAACTGGATATTATCATTATCAGTGGTATTTTCCAAAGCTTGCGGGCCAAATTGCTGTTTCGCATGGATGCGTATTTGGGCTTTCAGCATTTCATTAAAACTTGAGGTACTCAATCCCTTACCATTGATCAATGCAGCGTAGAATTTGAGGTAATCGTCGAAACTGGTACACAGAGAGCCGGCGGCATTCGCTTTGGATCTTTTGTGTACGTCAAAGGTTTTGCCAGTGGCATCGTGCCCAAGTACCAGGTGTTGGTCAAAGCTTTTTTGCCAAACATAACTCGCATCTGCCATACCCAGGGGGGCAAATACATTACGGCGGGCAATGGTTTCCAGGTCTTCGCCTGTTTTTTGTTCGATAATAAACTGCAGCAAACAAAGCCCTTCCCCCGAGTAACTGTAGTGCGTTCCGGGGTCGAATTTTATCCTTAATTTTTTATCATCTTCAAAAAAACGCCAGTTCGGGAAACCTGTAGTATGATCAAGGCACATCCGGGCCGTAATTTTTTTGTAGCGTTCATCATTTTTTAAATCCTGGTAGTTGCCTCTTGGCCCCGCTTCGGGGTAATCCATTAAGGATTTTGGAAGATACGCCACCAGCGGTTTGTCCAGGTCAATTACCTTTTGATCAACCAATCGCATTACGGTATAAGCAAATACAGCTTTGCTAAAGGAAGCGCCATAAAAGATCATTGAAGTGCTTAGCGGGACATTTTCGGGCACGTTGGCCAATCCGAACGCCTTTTTGTAGACAATTTTATTTTGATTAAATACCGCTATACACAGGCCGGATACCTTGGCCGCGTGCCTGAGTTCTTCGATATGCCTGGTAAGCGAATCTTCCGGAATTTTTGTCCCGTCGACCCTGGTAATTGGTTGCCCGAATAGCGCCGTAACTGATCCAAGGAAAAATGCAACGATAATAATTTTTATTTTCATGGGGGAGAGGATGAAGAATGTGCGGCAAGGTAACTAATAATACACCTGATCGGGTTTATCTGATAAATTAACTTGAGATTCGAATTTGCCGGGGGATCGCGACACCAAAAAGGCGAGAAAAAACTCATTTAAGTACAAGCATACGGCGTAGGGTCGTCTGCGACAGACCCTGCGGGGACGAAGAAACGACAGATAATGTCCGTTGGCTTTCAATTCCCCCCTCGGGAGTAATGGCACTAACTTAAGTATTTTATTATTTATATTTCCTGTAGTTTCCAACTTTAGTTCTCCTATTATAATGCCTGTTAGGCCGTATTG